>OLRA01001428.1_pt1 | contig 28237 bp, 24 predicted proteins | sample 1673011 | NCBI WGS metagenome assembly OLRA01 (sample SAMEA3136746, study PRJEB25190) | human gut metagenome | reverse complement strand
GGGGTTTTTCAGCGGCGCAAGCCGCATAAGCAGGGTTTGGGGAAGGCACTCCCCAACAAGATTCCCGCAGGGGCAAAATGAGCGAAAAGCGAATTTTGGCACCTCGGTAGAATCTTGCTCTAAGAAACTGCCGGACTGCCACTCACTTCCTACTGCCACTTTTTCGGGAAATCTATAACCAGCTTTTTCATAAAAGGCTGCGGGCTGGCGTTCTCCCCTTACTCCCTACAACACCGCAAAAAGCAAAAATGACGGACTTTCCGGCAAAAACTTTTCCGGCGGCTCGGTCTTTCCCGACAATAAGGCGTTTCGGAAGCTGCATTTTGCCCACTGTCTGACAGGAAACAGGAAATTTCCCTTGCCTACATACCAGTACCGACACTTTCCCGGTTTGCCAAAAATGGGCGCAAAAAAAGCAGCAAATCTTTTTCGGATTTACTGCTTCGTGTGCCGCTGCGGGGCGCAGGATATTCAGTTGTAAGCGAACTTTTTATAGCAAATATTTTCCCAGTCCTATCTGAATTAAATATAGGACAAGGATATGTGCAGGATAAAAAACATAGAAGAAGTATTTTAGCTTTAGCTTACCACGCTTGCCGTTGTATAGTAGAATGAGTAGGCAGGCAAGAAGCGTACACAAAGGTGGTTGATTTCCAGTTGCACCCATGTATGCCAAAAGGAACAGCAGCACCTGATAGATTCGATGATTTCGGCAAACATAAAATACTGCTATGAATAAGATACCCTGCATACCGTAGTCACAGCGGATTAGTTCAGCAACCAAAGCTAAAGCAGCGACGCAGATGACTTGTAAAATAACCGATTTGATTTTCTCGGTTCTTATCTCTGATTTGCATGAAAGTCTTTCAAGAAATACTAATGTCAATAATCCTAAAAATAGAGTAAAGAATACATTTTGATATTCCCAATAAAACGGAAATGTACCTTCCATAAGTGAGTAGCTACTAAAAAATCCTATATCAAAAGGTATTTCAGAAATCAATGCAAATACCAGCATTAACCCAACATATTTCTTTCTATTTCTGGTATGCTGGAAACCCTCTGCCAACAGAAAACAAAATAACGGAAATGCGATTGTCCCGATGCTCTGCAAATCAAATCGTATGAAATTATCTATTTGTTGGAACTGTTCCCACGACATTTGTCCGTTATCCACCATAGCTCCCCAGTAGTTTGATAGCAGCCATTGAAGCACAATTTTACATAGGTGGTCAATAACCATTGTTAGTACAGCAATAACCTTTAACGAATTTCCCGTAAGAAATTGAATGTGACTGATTCGCTGTTCTAAATTTTGAATACAGCCAGTTGTTTTGTCTAATAATGTATTGGTCAAGTTACACCCCTCCTCGAATGAAATCTAACGCCATTATTTTATCATGTTTTAATTTCCAAATCTACATTTGCTGCTCTATATTTTGAAAAGTACATCAATTTATTTGCTGGAAATTATTTACTTTTAATATTGCATTTATCACAAAATTATTTTATAATAATCGCAGAAACGATAAATAGTACACAAAAATTTATTTGTTTTCTAATCGCTATTGATTTTATTTTTCAAGAAAGAGAGGTTGTATTATGTTCAAAAAAACAATTAGCACATTAGCCCTAACAGCAGCAATATTAGGAACCACGTGTATGCCTGCTTTTGCTGCAACACCAGAAGTTAATACACCAGATACTTCATCTACCTACACAACAGTACAGCCCCGTATAAACTGGACTGGAACCGCAAAACTAAATACTACTTCATATCAGAATATCACAAGTTCAAACAATGTTTTCCCGGATTCTCCGACAGTTACAAGTGATGCAAACAATCCGGGCACCGTTACACTCAGAGTGATTGATGATAAGGGAAAACAAGTTGGTAGCACCAAAACCGTTTCTCCGGGTAAAGATGTGGTTTTAGACCAGATTCCAGCATTAAGTGGTACATACACCATTCAGGGGAAAGCAAGCGTAGCTGGTACCTATACATTTAATGTTGATTAAGTGAATTAAATTATAAGCAAGGGCGACAGCACTTTTTGCTGTTGCCCCTTGATTATCCATCAGCAAAAATAGTCGGGACTGTCAACGGTGGGCAAAGCCCATTCACTTGCCGTTGACTGGCTCGACTATTTTTACTATCTAATGCTGTTGTGATTCTTTAATTACTGTTGATATTCTTGAAAATTTGCCTAAAATGCAACCCGTGGTTAAATAAAGGAATAGTGAGCTGCTGTCTAAAGTCATGTGTGTTACTTTACCGCACATGAGCATTTACACCGGGGATATATGGGATTCTGGGTCCCAACGGCGCAGGGAAAAGTACAATGTTTGGTATGCTGACGGATAATTTGCGCCCGGATAAGGGAAGCATAACGGCAGACGGAGAAGATATTTATAAGATGGGAGCGGATTACCGGGCGAAGATCGGGTATATGCCACAGCAGCAGAGTCTTTATGAAGCATTTACTGCAGAAAAGTTCCTTTGGTATATGGCTGCTTTAAAAGGAATGAACAGAAAAGATGCCAGAGAACAGATTGAAAATTTATTAGAGGTCGTCAATCTGAAAGAGGAACGGTATAAAAAGCTGAAATACTTTTCAGGTGGTATGAAACAGAGAATCCTGCTGGCACAGGCGCTATTAAATGATCCGGAGATATTGATTCTGGATGAACCAACGGCTGGGATGGATCCGGAGGAAAGAATCCGGATACGAAATTTTATCAGTGGCTGTGCAAAGGATAAGATTGTCCTTTTAGCCACACATGTAGTAGCGGATGTGGAAAACATGGCCAGAGAGATACTGCTGATAAAGAATGGGAAGATTGTCCGGAGGGATACTCCGCAGAAATTTTTGGCTGAATTGGAACATAAAGTTTATAATGTGTTGGTTACAGAGAGGGAAGGGGAAGAATACCAGAACAGTGGAGCCAGGATCATAAGTGTTACATTAACAGAAAAAGGACATCGACTGAGGATCATCAGTGCCGATGCCTTGAAAACAGGTAATGTGGAAGAAGTTTATCCCTGCTTGGAAGATGTATATTTATATTGGATAGATAGAGAATGATCTACGGTAGTTGTAAAACAACTGATACATTTCCTTTAAGGAGAAGTTCTAAAATTCAATAGCAGACAGACTTGTCTTAAAACTGCCAGAAAATGGAATGATGCTGCGATAATAAAAATTGTATGAAAATCTAGTACTCAGCGGTCAGTCAGCATGGTAAACTCAAAGATATTTTCAATCTCTTTTTCTGTCAGGTACAGCGCATCCAGATAAGATTGGTGACAACGAAAGACATGGAGAAAATGGAAACGGTTATTGCTGTAACTACTTGAGCAAAAGGAAATTAATACGATTAATGGGAAGTTTCCAAATGCTCAATTGTATTTCTAAAGAAAATCTGTTATATGTTAAGGCATCAAACATATTTGTGGGTTTTGAATTTAGAGGTAACTCAAGTGCAGCCGCATATGCAACTGTTTCTTACGATGGAAGATAAGTTGTAAAAATTTGGGATTAAGTGCATAATAAAGCATTTAATCCCAAGTTATATGAGGGAAATTGTATGTTAATAAAAGTGATTAAGAAGCAAACCATTTTTTTATTAAAACAAAAAGAAGCAAGTCTGACATTTATATTACTTCTGGCGGTAGTGTTGGGGAATTATATAACGAATGTTCTCACATTTAGAGGTACTGATGTTTCACAAATGTATCAGCCAATGAAGTTATTAGCGCTCAGCCTGAATAAAGTATATTTTAGTGCAAACATTCAATTATTAATTGTGATGATATACCCTATCTTGGTTGCTGTACCTGCTGGTTTTTCTTATACCAAAGAACAGCAGACAAAAGAAGAAGTATACATGATTTATCGTTTAGGGAAAAATCGTTATTTACAAAGTAAATTGTGGGCATCTTTTTTTACAACAACAATAGTTTTTACGGTTCCATTTATGCTGGAAATACTAATGAATATGCTATCTTTTCCCATGAATGCAATAAGAGATTTATCAAATTTAAGCATTTACAATACAGATTATGCCACAATGGTTCATAATTACATAGGCAGCGCAATCTATATAGCATCCCCTGGTTTGTATGCAATTCTTGCAACACTATTTTTTGGTGTCGTATCAGGAATCCTTGGTACGCTTCCCGTAGCAATCTCATTTGTTTTGACGGTTAAATATCGCACGTTGCTGATCTTACCGACTTTTGTTCTATTGAATGCGACTACATATCTTAATATTCTGGATAGAAATAGGAGTTCATTAAGCTGGTATAAGTATTTGCTTCTTTTTGATGATACCCCTAAAAATATTATCGTTCCACTGATGGGGGTAGGAATTATAATAATAACAATATTCGGTTTTTATCTTTATGGAAGGAATAAGGATAAATGGTAATATGCATCATGAAAAAAGAGTAGTAATTTTAATTGGAATACTTTCCGGAATTTGCATATCGCTTGGTTTTATCAGACCGTTTGACGGAGTAATAACGCTATCAGAACTGGTATTACAATTAAGTGGATCCAGAGGTGAACTCAGCATGAGTTGCAATTTAGTGGAGTTAATTGGATTTATGCTTCGTATGATGCCAAACTATATTATGATATTGGTTTTTGGGAATAAGCTGTATGGTCATTTCTGTACAGCCAGTATCTATGTGTTTAGTCGGTGCCCGAATCGAATGAAATGGTATGGAAAGGAAATGTTACAGTTAATTAATTTCATATGCATATTTGAACTGGTATTTCTAAGCACAACCGCTATTGCTTCTGTATTGCGATATCAGGTGATTTTTAGCGTAGGTGGATTTATTTTATTGGGATGCCATGCTCTGATTTTTATGTTATGGAATTTTACCCTGGTGCTGTTAGTTAATTTACTTGCGATCAATATTGGAAGCAGTGCTGCATTCACATTGGTTATGGTTGTGCAAATGACTTGTACCGCAGCACTCAGTATCATAAATATATTGACGAAAATGCAAATCAAACAAGACATCATAGATGTTTTTTTGTGGTTGAATCCAGTAGCACATACCGTTTTAGGATGGCATCGCAGCACATTGTTAGAAGTTGAGTTAGCCAACAGCCGATATTCTTTGAATTTAGTTACTTCGATATGGATTCCGGCTCTATTCTGTATAGTTACTGTATTGATGGGAGGACAATTGATACAGAAGAAGGATTTACTGGCAGAGGACATGGAAATGGAGACAATTTGATATGAAATTAATTGCAAACAATATTCATAAAAAAATAAAGGGTAAGACAATACTCAATGACATCAGTCTGGAAATGGAAACAGGAAATATATATGGATTTTGGGGTAGAAATGGATCTGGAAAAACCATGTTGTTTCGGGCATTATCGGGTCTGATGAAGATTGATTCAGGTAATATTTATTGGAATGATAAAGAACTGCACAAAGACTTTGCTGTTTTACCAAGTCAGGGGATTGTTTTGGAGCATGCCGGCTTGTATCCCAATAAGACAGGAGTGGAAAATTTATTATATCTTGCGCAGTTAAAGGGAGTGATTGGTAAGCGGGAAGTAGAAGAAGCAATACGACGGGTTGGACTTGACCCGGCTGACAAAAGGGTATTTGGTAAATACTCAATGGGAATGAAGCAGAGACTGGTGATTGCACAGGCCATCATGGAGAAGCCAGATGTTATCATGCTGGATGAGCCTACAAACGGACTGGATGAAGCAGGAATAAAGGAAATAAGACAATTAATTGAACAGGAAAAAGAAAGAGGAGCCTTAATTCTTTTAGCCAGTCATAATCAGGAGGATATGAAGATATTGGCAGACCAGGTATATAAAATTGCAGATGGCCGCATTGAAAGAAAGGGGACAGAACTGTGAAATGCAAATGGGGTTCATGCTTTATCTTATTCATTGTTATAGTGATAATTGTATTTGGTATATTTGAAAAAAGAACGTATACTAATATAGCAGAAGATAAGTCATATTTAGATGAGCTTTACGTAGCACAGCTTCCAGAAAATATATGTCTTGAAGAGACAGAGAATTTATCGGTAAATTTACCGCAGGTCCCAGTTATTATACGGGTATCTGTACTGGGAGATGTGGAGCATATAGGAGGAACAAGCAGGCAACTGGTCAAAGTGGAAGATGTTTATAAGGGAACAGAGCCTGCGGTGGGACAAGATATATATCTTACTTGCAGCCGTTGGTCACTTAGTTTATATTCAGAGCCATATTCCATCGAAAGAGGATTTGTTAATATAATGGAAGTGGGAGGGGAATATTTAGTTTTTATCGAAAATCAGGTAGATGGTCTTGGAGAGAAGATTCCTGTATATCAGGTGTATGTGGAAAATGCATTCACACCAATATTTTCATATCAAGAGCATGAAAATAATATTTGTGAAACAGGTGGTGAATCCACATATGTAAAATATAATCAAGTTTGTGAAAATGAATTTTTTGCTACAACCCAGAAAGGAATGGATGCGTTAGTTGGCCTAAAAAAAGAAATGATAGAAAAATATAATGAAAAGTGAAAACTATAACTACTATATTGAATATCAGTGTTTTAGGTTTTGGTATATGTAAATTTGATCTTTCTGACAGGCTGTGCCAACAAGGAGATGGGATGGACGGTCCGCAGTAAATAGTATGCCATATGCCCCGCCTGATAGAGTGCTATGTAGTACTATTATTATACAACATACCAAAAAATTAACAAAAAATGCCTTGTAAGGTCATTGAATTTTTCAATAAAATCAAGCTTTTTTAGATATATGAGCGGTTTGAAAGGTATGGGGCGATTTGAAAACGTCGGAACTTTCATAGTACTACGACGGAAGACGGGGCTCCGTTTTTTTTTGTGCTTGAAAATATATGTATTTATATACTTCTTTTTTATAAATAATATTTCCATAACTTGACATAGTATCAAAGTATAGATATACTATCAATTGATAGAAGAATAAACGGAGGTGTTTTATATATTTCTTAGTGTACAATCGAAAAAAAGAGAAGTAGTTGCTTTCCTGAAGGAATTAAAAGACTTGTTAGGACAAGATGATTTTGACATAAATACAGACATGATACTGATTCGAAAGAAAAAACAAGGGAAAGATCAAATATACTCTACTCCATATACAATGTTGGATCTCGACTATGATATAGATGATGTAATTGCCAGATTAAAGGAACTAAAACTGGAAGAGTATTCAGAAACGAAGATAGACAGGGATGATGTGAATCCGCCATTATTGTTTGTGTTCGGAAAAGATATAGACAGTAAACTGGTATATGTGAAGTTAAAAATAAAGGGAGATCAGAGAAAGCATATTTTATGTGTATCGTTTCATTATGCGAAGGGGCGTATGACATTTCCTTATGCATAAATGCGGAATAATACTGGGAGGTAGGAAAATGGAAAACTCTATATTAATAAGAAAAGTTCACATGAACTGTCCATTATGTGATAAAATGCATGAAATCGAAGAAAGAAAACGTACAACATCGATTACAATAAAAGGAGAAGAAGTATTCTACGAGGAGAGATTTTATTTTTGTGCAAATGCGGATGAAGATGAAAATGAATTTGAAACAGCTGCAATGACAAATGAGAATCTTTTGAATGCAAGGAATGCATATCGTGTCAAGATGGGACTTCTTACATCAACAGAAATTGTTGCACTAAGAGAAAGCTATGGTCTGTCACAGGTAGATCTTGCAAAATTGCTAGGTTGGGGAGAAGCGACCATTTCCCGCTATGAAAGTAAGGCAATTCAGGATGAGGCCTATGATACCATGCTTCGACTGATAAAGGATAATCCTCTCCAGGCATTAGAGTTCTTAAAGAAGAATGCTGACAAATTTACGATGTCAAAACGTGTAGAAATCAGATCTCATATAGTGGATAAGCTGGATTCTTACGGAAAAGAATTTCTTACCAGACAAACATTTGAGAGTGAATATGCAAATTTTGAAGAACCTTCGGATTCCAATGGATTTACGATGTTGAATATTGAAAAGATTGAGGCGATGATTTCCTATATTGCTGAGAAAACAGATAACCTGTTTAAAGTGAAATTGATGAAAATGCTTTGGTATTCGGATGTGCTGGCTTTTATTGAGAATGGATTGGCAATGACAGGCATGGTATACAGACATGAAGCTATGGGAGCGCTTCCGGTTGGACATTACAGTTTGATGAATCTGGAGAAACTGAATATTCAGGAAGAAATGAGCTATAGCTGTGATACCATGCTTCATATCTATCCGACTGTCAATATGGACTATTCCGTATTGACTGACAGAGAAAAGAGCATTCTTGACAAGGTGATTATGAAGTTTAGTGCTTACAGAGCAAAAGATATTGTAGAGTATATGCATAAGGAAAAGGCATATACTGAGACAAGACCGGGAGAAATCATCCCGTTTAGTCTGGCAAAAGAAATAATAAAATTTTAATGGATTCCCATGTGCATTTGTTCATAGAAATTTGATGCAGCAGTATGATAATTACAGGTTGGGGGATGGCAATATGAAGACAAGCAAAAAATATTGGCAGATGAAAAGTCTGACCGGAGTGATTTTAGTATGTATATTTCTTACAGCTTGCGGCGGAGAAACGCAGGAAGCTGAGAGGAAAAGCACTGTGCAGGAAAATGAAACGGTAAGTACCACTACCATTGAACAAACAGCCGAACAGACGCAGGAGACAACACAGAAAGCGGAAGAGTTTGTGCAGACAGATACCATCCTGGAAAATTTGAAGGGGAATAGAGAACCACAGACGATTTTGCAGGAACTGTCTGAACTTCCATTAAGTATAGAAGAACTGAGGGACTATCCGGTGTATGTGTTAAGTGATCAATTCGAAGAGCGCAGTGGGGCAGAACTGCTGACGGAATTCTATGAACAGTCCACACAGGGGAATCCGGCACAATTGTTGATGGCAAATTACCTCTATAATGAAAAATGGATCCTTTCTTATATTGAATTTGACGGAAGTACATATTATATGCTTAGGGGTGATGTGGATGCTGGGACTGCAGAGGAAGACTATACGGAAATGTATTTTCGTTCCCTAAATATTATCGAAAAGAAAGATATAGAACCGGACATGGCACTCATCATGATCGTATTTACCAATCAGGAAGATGTTTCCGATGAACAGGCGGAGCAGTATGTGAAATGGTCGGAAGAGGGAAAACGGCCTGATGACATAGAAATATATTATTTCTTAAATCTGAGATACGGCCTTATGAGCGGTGATGACGAACTGAAAATACTGGATGAAGTGGAGAGAACAGCAGACAGAATGGCTGTGTACCGGATCGCAAAGGATTTCACAAATACATATTTTCAGGAGGAATACACAGGCGAAGTTGAGATCATGGGCATCAAGGGACTTTCCGGGGTGGATACGGACAGCAAGGGTGACTGCACGGTGGAAGTAGAGTTCCGGCCGGTACAGGAGGATTCGCTATCGTATCTGTTTATGACGTTTGGATATGATGAGATGGGATGGACAATCCGCAGTTACGGACTGGAAAAGTAGGCGGACATAGGATACAAAAATTGTATAAAAATCCCACAAAATTTTGTTGACAAAAGCATATACCCTATGTATAATAAATCAGTGTGTGAATCAACACATCGTAGGAGACTTGTGTTTTCTACGCAACATATTGCATAGGAGTCGCTATGTTAGTAAGTTTATCTGATGTATTAACATCCGAAGGCAAGGTAGAGACTGTTGCCATTCCGCTTGAGATGACAAGCTTTAAGAGCCGCCAGGGAGATTTCTCTATTACGGAGAAGACACCCATTCATCTTACTTTTACCAACATCGGTGTGAACAAGGCAAAAGTAACCGGCACTGCAGAGCTTACCTTTGACACGAAATGTGACAGGTGCCTTACTGAAGTACCTACAGCAATGAAGCTTAAGTTTGACAGAATCGTTTATTCTCCGGAAGCGGAAGTAAGTGAGGAAGAAGATACCGAGCAGAGCTTTATGGATGGATGGCAGCTGGATGTAGAGGCTTTTGTGTACGATGAAATTCTGGTGAATTGGCCGGCAAAGATCCTGTGTAAGGAAGACTGCAAGGGTATCTGCCCTGTATGTGGTCAGAACAGGAATCTGAAGGAATGTGGTTGCGATACTTTCGTACCGGATCCTCGTATGGCAGCAATCCAAGATATCTTCAACGCGAATAAGGAGGTGTAACGATGTCTATTTGTCCTAAGAATAAATCTTCCAAAGGTAGAAGAGATAAGAGAAGAGCAAACTGGAAAATGAGCGCTCCTACATTGGTAAAGTGCAGCAAATGTGGTGCACTGATGATGCCTCACAGAGTTTGCAAGGCTTGCGGTTCTTACAATAAGAAGCAGGTCGTAAGCGTTGATTAATTTATAAATCAATGAAGCGAAATTAAGTGAAAAGAAAAGAGGAGATTCCGAAAGGAGTCTCCTTTTGCTTTCACAAAAAAATCACTTGCTTTTTATATACGCCTTTAGTATAGTAAGAATGAATCTGCCATCATCAAACTGTTTGGTGCGATCCACGGAGCGGTTTGATGATAAGCGGATAAACACAAACAGGTAAAGGAACGACGAAATGGCAGAATATGTAAATGTTGCTGTAGACGCAATGGGTGGCGATAATGCTCCAGCAGAGATCGTAAAAGGTGCTGTGGAAGCTGTCAATGCGGACAAACGTGTCAAAGTATTCCTGGTAGGCAAAGAGCCTGTGATCCGTGAGGAATTAAAGGCATATACCTATGATGCAGAGCAGCTGGAAGTTGTACATGCTGAAGAAGTCATTGAGACGGCAGAACCTCCGGTCATGGCGATCCGTCGGAAGAAGGATTCCTCCATTGTCAAAGCCATGTATATGGTGAAGAACGGCGAATGCGATGCATTTGTATCTGCGGGAAGTACCGGTGCGGTACTGGTAGGCGGACAGGTGATCGTAGGTCGTATCCGCGGTGTGGAGAGACCTCCTTTAGCGCCTCTGATCCCTACGGAGAAGGGCGTAAGCCTTTTGTTAGACTGTGGAGCCAACGTAGATGCGAGACCTTCCATGTTAGTCCAGTTTGCCAAGATGGGCAGTGTCTATATGGAAAGCGTTATGGGAGTAAAGAATCCGAGAGTCGGTATTGTGAATATCGGCGCCGAGGAGGAGAAGGGCAACGCACTGGTAAAAGAAACCTTCCCGCTTCTTAAGAATTGCCCGGAGATCAATTTCATCGGCAGCGTGGAAGCAAGAGACATTCCGGCAGGTGCGGCAGATGTCATTGTCTGTGAAGCGTTTGTGGGCAATGTGATCTTGAAGATGTATGAGGGTGTAAGCTCCGCACTTCTGCATCAGGTGAAGCAGGGGATGATGTCCACACTTCGCAGTAAAATGGGTGCACTGCTTGTGAAGCCGGCACTCAAGACTACATTAAAGAGTTTTGATACTTCCCAGTACGGTGGCGCTCCGTTACTTGGACTGAACGGTCTGGTAGTGAAGACTCACGGAAGCAGCAAGGCAGTGGAAGTGAAGAATTCTATTTTGCAGTGTATTGCTTTTAAGGAAGAGAAGATCAACGAGAAGATCAAAGAACAGATCAGCCCGGAAGATAAGGCTGCAGAGAATAATTAATCAAGAGAAATATTTTGAGAAAGAAGGAACTGTTATGGAATTTGAAAAGTTGAAGAAAATCATTGCTGAGGTATTAAACGTAGATCCCGATGAGATCACCATGGAGACCACATTCCAGGATGACCTGGGTGCTGATTCCCTCGATGTATACCAGATCATCATGGGCATCGAGGAAGAGTTCGATATCGAGATCCCTGCTGAGACCGCAGAGCAGGTTACTACAGTAGAAGACGCTGTAGAGATGATCAAGAACGCAGTGAACTAGTAAAGCTACGAGCCATGCAAAAATAGAGGGAATGACTCCGGTGAGAGCTTGCTCGCACAAGAGGTCATTCCCCTCTGTTTTTATACGATGTGTTCCGTAAAACGGGACACACTTGACAGCCATTTATGAATAGGCATGGTGAGGGTAATTATGTAGTCCAGTAGGCACGGCTATGGTTAAGAATAAGCGCGCCGTAAGCAGACGTCGGTACCATAGCGTCCCAAGGGACGCATTGCGTGGGTATTTTCCACGCCTATGTACCGTTACGCTCTGCGACATGAGTGCATCGTACTAAAGTACGAGCGTGCCGCGTTTCTTACCATAGCCGGGACTACGGAATATAGTGAGGACAAGAAAATGTTGGATGGTTATACAATGGACGTGCTGGAACAGCGCATCGGCTATTGCTTTCACAACAAAGCATTGCTGAAGCAGGCTCTGACCCACAGCTCCTATACCAATGAACAAAAGATCAACAAGACAGAGAACTATGAGCGCATCGAATTCCTGGGAGATGCTGTACTGGAGCTGGTATCCAGCGACTTCCTGTTTCGGGAACACCCGGATGTTCCCGAGGGCGAGCTGACCAAGATGCGAGCCTCCATGGTGTGCGAGCCTTCCCTGGCATTCTGTGCCAGAGACCTGGAACTGGGACAGTTTATGCTTTTGGGAAAGGGCGAAGAGAATACCGGCGGCAGACGCAGAGACAGCATCACCTCTGACGGTATGGAAGCCATGATTGGTGCCATTTATCTGGACGGTGGCATGCAGCCTGCCAAGGCTTTTATTGACCGCTTCATTCTGTCGGATTTAGAGGACAAGCGTCTCTTCTACGACAGCAAGAGTAATCTCCAGGAACTGATTCAGGGGAAACTCAAAAAAGAGTTCGAGTACCGGCTGTTAGAGGAGAGCGGACCGGAACACGACAAGACTTTCGTGGTAGAGATCGACATGGAGGGAGAATGCCTTGGCCGTGGGCAGGGAAGAACAAAAAAAGCGGCAGAACAGCAGGCAGCTTATGAGGCGCTTCTGCTATTGAGGGATAGAGGATATGTATTTAAAAAGTATTGAGATCCACGGGTTCAAATCATTTGCCAATAAGATCGTATTTCAGTTCCACAACGGAATCACCGGTATCGTAGGACCTAACGGCAGCGGTAAGAGTAACGTTGCGGACGCAGTAAGATGGGTGCTGGGAGAACAACGCATCAAGCAGTTGCGTGGTGCCAGCATGCAGGATGTTATTTTCTCGGGAACAGAGACCAGAAAACCGTTGAGCTACGCCTATGTTGCCATTACTCTGGACAACAGCGATCACCAGCTGGCGATCGACTATGACGAAGTTACAGTGGCGAGACGGATCTACCGTTCCGGAGAAAGTGAATATCTGATCAATGGTACTCCCTGCAGATTAAAGGATGTCAATGAGCTGTTCTATGATACCGGTATCGGTAAGGAGGGCTATTCCATTATCGGACAGGGCCAGATCGACAAGATCTTAAGCGGTAAACCCGAGGAACGGCGTGAACTGTTCGACGAGGCTGCTGGAATCGTGAAATTCAAGCGCAGAAAAGCAGCAGCCCAGACAAAGCTGGAGAACGAAAAACAGAATCTGGTGCGTGTGAATGATATTCTGTCCGAACTGGAAAAGCAGGTAGGCCCTCTGGAGAAGCAATCCGAGGTGGCTAGGGTCTATCTGAGGAAAAAGGAAGAATTAAAGACTCTGGATATCAATGTCTTCTTATTGGAAAATAAGAAACTCAGAGAACAGCTGTCTTCCATGGAAGAAAAATATAATCTGGCCAGCAATGAACTGAACGAGACCAGTGAAAAGTACGAAGGTATCAAGGAAGAATACGAGCGGATCCAGCAGGAGATCGAAAGCCTGGATGCAGCCATTGAAGTCGCCAGAGAGCAACTGACGGATACCGGCCTGATGCGGGGCAAACTGGAAGGTGAGATCAATGTCTTAAAAGAGCAGATCAATTCCGCTCACGGCAGTGAGAACCATCTGAACAATCGTAAGGCAGCCCTGGAAGAAGAAATCGCCGGCAAAGAAAAAGAAAAACAGGATATTTTAACCGATAAAAAGGATACGGATACTCAGGTACAGGAGATCGCAGAGGCGGCAGCCATGGCAAAGGCCGACCTGGAAGCTATCCAGAACAAGATCACCGAACTCAATAATAATATTGAGGCCGGGAAAAATACCATCATCGGCGAGCTGAACCAGCGGGCTACCATCAAGTCCAAGATGGGACGTTTCGATACTATGATGGAGCAGATCAATATCCGCAAGGCAGAGTTGAATTCCAGACTGCTTCGTGCCAAATCCGATGAGGCTGCCAGAGAAGAGACAATCAAGAAGTTGGAAGAGACCTTCGAGACTGTGACCGAAGAACTGCGGCAGATGACAGAACAGGAAGCAGCATCCGAACTGGAGCTGGGCAATATCCGTGAGAATCTCACAGGCTTAGATGCGAAGCTGCGGGAGACACAGAACCGTTTCCATCAGGAGCAGTCCAAACTGGAAGCCCTGACCAATATCACCGAGCGGTATGACGGCTACGGTGGCAGCGTCAAGAAGGTCATGGAGCAGAAGGAAAAAGAAAAAGGTATCATCGGTGTTGTAGCGGATATTATTCAGGTAGAAGCCAAATATGAGACCGCTATCGAGACCGCTCTGGGTGGTAATATTCAGAATATCGTAACGGATAACGAAGAGACCGCCAAGCATATGATCGGATTCTTAAAGCAGAACCGCCTCGGAAGAGCCACATTCCTTCCCCTGACCAGTATTACCAAACCTCAGGAATTCAAAAATCCCGAGGCCCTGAAGGAAAAAGGTGTCATCGGTATGGCGGATGAACTGGTAAATACGGAAAAAGAATACCGCAATGTGGCCAAGGCCATGCTGGGACGTATCGTGGTCGTAGACAACGTGGACAATGCCGTGAAGATCGCAAGAAAATTCGATTACGGCATCCGTATGGTCACATTGGAAGGCGAACTCTTAGTTCCCGGCGGTGCCATCAGCGGTGGTGCATTTAAGAATAACAGTAATCTTCTGGGAAGACGTCGTGAGATGGATGAACTGGAGAAAAAGGTGAAAAAACTCTCCGATGACATCAAGACCTATAACCAGAAGATTGAAGGCGCCAAGAGCAAACGAAATAAGCTGCGTATGGATCTGGAAGCATTGAAGACCGAGATGCAGCGCAAGTCCATTGAGCAGAATACCGCAAGATTAAATATTTCCCAGGCCAGAGAACGTATGGAAGAAGAGGCAGAGAGTGCACAGTCCCTGAAGCTGGAGGAACAGGAGATCGAGACCAAGATCTTCGAGATCCGTTCCAGCAAGGAAACAATCGTACAGGAACTGGCTGCAAGTGAAGAACTGGAGAAAACCACTCAGGAACAGATTCTTGTCTTCCAGAAGGAACTGGAAGGCTGCAGACTGGAAGAGAGTGAAGCTTCCGCCCATGCCGGAGAATGGGAAGTAAAAGTCGAGAAGATGCGTCAGGCTCTGGATTACAAACAGGCCAATGTAGACCGTATAGGCGGCGAACTGGAGCGTGCACAGGCAGAACTGAATGAGATCTTACAGGCACTGACTGAAAACGCACAGGAAGTGGAACGCAAGAAAAACAACATTCTGGAGATTGAGAAGACCATCGCGGCTTCCCATGAGAATCAGGATGCTTCCAAGAAAAAGCTGGACGAGGATATTGCAAAGAAAGAAGAACTGTCTGCAAAGCAGAAAGGCTTCTTCCAGAGCAGAGAAGAAATGTCAGAGCGCATGAATGCTCTGGACAAAGAAGTCTATCGTCTGAGTGAACAGAAGAAAAAGCTGGAAGACAATATCGAAGGCCAGATCAATTACATGTGGGATGAGTATGAGATTACCCTGAGTGATGCGGCAGGCCTTCGCAATGAAGAGATGAATGATCTGCCCGCCATGAAGCGTGAGATCAGCGGTCTGAAAGATGAGATCCGGAAGTTAGGTAATGTCAATGTCAACGCCATTGAGGATTACAGGAATCTGATGGAGCGTTATACCTTTATGAAGACCCAGCATGACGATCTGGTAGAGGCGGAGAAGACCCTGGAAGGCATTATCGAGGAACTGGATACCGCCATGCGCAAACAGTTCACGGAGAAATTTGCGGAGATCAGCAGAGAGTTCGATAAAGTATTCAAAGAACTCTTTGGTGGTGGTAAGGGAACCCTGGAACTGATGGAGGATGAGGATATTCTGGAAGCAGGCATCCGCATCATCGCACAGCCCCCCGGAAAGAAGCTTCAGAACATGATGCAGCTGTCCGGTGGAGAAAAGGCATTGTCCGCTATTTCCCTGTTGTTTGCCATCCAGAACTTAAAGCCCTCTCCGTTCTGTCTGTTGGACGAGATCGAGGCGGCGTTGGATGACTCCAACGTAGGCCGTTTCGCTAAGTATTTACATAAGCTGACCAAGAACACTCAGTTCATTGTCATTACCCACAGACGCGGTACGATGGAACAGGTGGACAGACTGTATGGTATCACCATGCAGGAGAAGGGTGTATCTACTTTAGTCAGTGTTAACCTCATTGATAAAGATCTGGATGATTAGAGTATGAAAAGAACTTCTAATCACTCAGAGCAAAGGCTCTTTCGTGAAGAAGTTCTAAGTTTCATACAAGAAAAACGCAAGCGTTTTTCTGGATAGAATGCTGATTGGAGGAAATCGGATGAGTGAGGAAAAGAAAGGCTTTTTTGCCCGGTTAAAAGAAGGACTGACCAAGACCCGTGACAACATTGTACGGGGAATTGATTCGGTCTTCAGCGGCTTCTCCGCTATTGATGATGATTTCTATGAAGAACTGGAAGAAATCCTCATTATGGGAGATATCGGTGTGAATGCCACCACCGCTATCGTGGAGAGACTGAAACAGCAGGTGAAGGAAAAACATATCAAGGAACCTTCCGAATGCAAACAGCTTCTGATTGAAAGTATCAAGGAGCAGATGCAGGTGGATGAGACTGCCTATGATTTTGAGAAGGAACAGTCCGTGATCATGGTCATCGGTGTCAACGGTGTGGGGAAGACCACTTCCGTCGGCAAGCTGGCCGGTAAATTAAAGGATGAGGGCAGGAAAGTCCTTATTGCCGCAGCGGATACTTTCCGTGCCGCAGCGGGAGACCAGCTGGCAGAGTGGGCATCCCGGGCGGATGTTCCCATGATCGGCGGAAAAGAAGGTGCGGATCCCGCCAGCGTGGTGTTTGATGCCGTGAATGCGGCGAAGGCACGAGGCGTGGATGTGCTTCTTGTAGATACCGCCGGCAGACTGCACAATAAAAAGAACCTGATGGAAGAACTTCGTAAGATGAACCGTATCATCGACAAGGAATTCCCCAATGCCCACAGAGAGAATCTGATCGTGCTGGACGGCACCACGGGACAGAATGCTCTGGTGCAGGCAAGAGAATTCGGTGAGGTGGCGGATCTTACGGGTATCATCCTGACCAAGATGGACGGAACGGCCAAGGGCGGTATCGCTGTGGCCATCCAGTCCGAACTGAAGGTTCCGGTAAAATATATCGGTGTGGGAGAATCCATCGAGGATCTCCAGAAATTCAATTCCGATGAATTTGTAAATGCGTTGTTTGATGTGAATATGGATGACATCGGAGAACTGCATCTGCCGGAGGAAGAAGCTGGAGAGACAGACGCGGAAGAATAATAAACAGGCAGACCAAAGAAAGTGTGACAGAAAGGCATGGGAAGAAAAATGCAGGAAGAAATGTTGACTTTAGAGAAATTTGAAGAAGCAAGTGAGATCGTTAAAAAAGTTACTTTAGAGACCAAACTGGTATACAGTGATTATTTCAGTGCCCAGACCGGCAACCGCGTATACTTAAAGCCCGAGAACTTACAGTTTACCGGAGCTTACAAATTAAGAGGCGCTTATTACAAAATGAGCACTCTGACCGATGAAGAGCGCGCCAAGGGACTGATCACCGCCTCTGCAGGCAACCATGCCCAGGGCGTGGCTTATGCGGCAAAATGCTATGGAAGCAAGGCAACCATCGTAATGCCCACCACGACACCTCTGATCAAGGTAAACCGTACCAGAGGCTATGGAGCAGAGGTAGTACTGCATGGCGATGTCTATGATGAGGCCTGCGCAAAGGCATATGAGCTGGCAGAAGAGCACGGATATACTTTCATCCATCCTTTTGATGATCTGACCGTAGCTACCGGTCAGGGTACCATTGCCATGGAGATTTTCAAAGAGCTTCCGCTGGTAGATTATATTCTGGTTCCTATCGGTGGCGGCGGACTGGCAACCGGTGTTTCCACACTGGCAAAACTGCTGAATCCGAAGATCAAGGTCATCGGCGTAGAGCCCGCAGGAGCTAACTGCATGCAGGTATCCTTAAAGAACGGCAAGGTTACCACATTGCCCAAGGTCAACACCATCGCAGACGGTACCGCGGTAAAGACTCCTGGCAGCAAGATCTTCCCGTACTTACAGAAGAATCTGGACGATGTGATCACCGTAGAGGATGAGGATCTGGTAGTAGCTTTTCTGGATATGGTAGAGAATCACAAGATGATCGTGGAGAATTCCGGTCTGCTGACGGTAGCAGCCTTAAAGCAGTTAAATGTGAAGGATAAGCGTATTGTATCTATCCTGAGTGGCGGTAACATGGATGTCATCACCATGTCCTCTGTAGTACAGCAGGGTCTGATCTTAAGAGACCGTATCTTCACCGTATCCGTACTGCTTCCCGACAAGCCCGGTGAGCTGTGCAGAGTATCCGGTATTATTGCCGGAGTCAACGGTAATGTCATCAAGCTGGAGCACAACCAGTTTGTATCCATCAACCGCAGTGCTGCTGTGGAGCTGCGTATCACACTGGAAGCATTCGGCACCGAGCATAAGAATGAGATCATTGCCGCTCTGGAAAAAGAAGGCTATCAGCCCAAAGTGGTAAGAGCCAATATCTAAGTTTTAAGATTTGAAAAGAAGTGAATGTATCACCGATAAAAGCCGCATATTATAGATATGCGGCTTTTGTATGGAATGGAGAAAAAAGTTATGGCAAAGAAGACAGAAAAAGAACTGGAAATACAGAGACTGGACAAAAAGACACCCTTACAGATGCTCTGGGATTATGTGATGATCACGGTGGCATCCTTTGTCTATGCGGTATCCGTCAGCTTATTTTTGGATCCGAACTCCCTGGCACCCGGTGGAATCACCGGTATCGCTATTATCTTAAATCGTCTGTTCGGCATTGAGACCGGTACCTGGATGCTGCTCATCAATATACCGATCCTGCTGATCGGTATCTGGAAATTCGGACTGCGGTTTATTCTGTCTACAATCTATTGTACGGCAATGACCTCTTTGTTTACGAACCTGCTGACACCGGTGGGAGCAGTGACGGTGGATCCACTTCTGGCCTCCCTGTGTGGCAGTGCCCTGATGGCCGTATCCATGGGATGGGTGTTCAAGGCAGGCTCCACCACCGGCGGCACGGATATCATTATCAAGCTGCTACGGATAAAGTTTCCGTTTCTCAAGACCGGAGCGCTGTTTTTCCTGACGGATGCTGTCATTGTTATCGCTTCAGCATTTGTCTTCCAGAATATTGACAAGGCACTGTATGCCGGTATCGTGGTCATTGTTACCTCTGTAGTGCTAGATGTGGTACTATACGGAAGAGATGAGGCAAAGCTGATCTATATTATCAGCGACCATGCGGAAAAAATCGCAGGGAGACTTTTGGAGGAGCTGGACATTGGTGTAACTTATGTACAGGGCAGTGGTGCCTACAGCGGCAAGGAGAAGAGCGTCATCATGTGTGCCATGAAGAAAAACATTTCTCCCAAGGCGGAAGAGATCGTAAAGGAAGAGGATCCCCTGGCATTTATGATCGTCACCAGTGCCACGGAGATCTTCGGGGAGGGCTATAAGAGCTATTTTAGTGAGAAACTGTGATGCTGAACATAAAATTTAAGTAAAAAACAGCTGAAAGGGCTTACATTTTCAAAGAGAATCATCTATAATAGCGTCGCGCCGGAAGGGCAGACGCTATTTTTCACTGTGGTGCACCCGCAGCGCACGTTTCTAACCGGTGCAAGTCCGGAATCCGCCCGGCAAATCTCTGTTCCGATGTAGTAATCGCATATCAGGCTATGCATGAGGGTAAGACAGCTGCTTAGGTCAAAACTCAGTAGCTACACCGAATCATGCATGGAGATACGGTAGTTGGATTGAGAGAAAGAAACATATAATAGTAAAAATAAGCAGATAGAGAATCGCATGGAAAAATGTGCGATGACACTTATAGGAGTCAGGGAACATGAACGATACAACTTTGACAAAAGAGGAGAAACAGTATAAACGGCTGACTGAGGAACCGGTGGCGCGGCTGATCCTGGAGCTGGGACTGCCCACTACCATCAGTATGCTGATCACGAATCTGTATAATATGGTGGATACCTGGTTCGTAAGCCAGTTAGGCACCAGTGCTACCGGAGCGGTAGGCGTGGTGTTTGGCTTGATGGCAATTATTCAGGCGTTCGGATTCATGTTCGGTCATGGCGCCGGAAGCAATATCAGCCGGTTGTTAGGAGCTCATGAAAAGGAGCGAGCGAAAGCTTTTTCCGCAACGGGATTTTATCTGGCGGTGGGAGCCGGAGTGTTGATCGCAATTATCGGTATTTTGGATCTGAACGGATTGTGCAGATTGCTTGGAAGTACGGAGACCATCCTTCCCTATGCGAGAATCTACGCTTTCTATATTCTGGTGTCGGCACCGGCAATGGCATCCAGCTGTGTGATGAACAATGTACTCCGGTATGAAGGCTATGCCAATCTGGCGATGGTAGGACTGGTCTCCGGCGGTATCTTAAATATGGTGGGAGATGCCATCTTTATGTGGGGCTTAAATCTTGGTATCCGGGGAGCGGCACTTTCCACTATGATCTCTCAGTACATATCCTTCGGAATCCTGTTATTCTTTTTCCTGCGTGGAAAGACACAGAGCAGCCTGGCACCGAAATATTTTACCTGGGAATTTGCCGTGCATAAGAATATTCTTACAGCAGGCTTCCCCAGTATGATGCGGCAGGGACTGAACAGCGTGTCCACCATGGTGTTGAATGCACAGGCAGCTGTCTACGGAGATATTGCCATCGCTGCCATGAGCGTGGTATCCCGTATTTTCAATTTCGTATTCAGTGTGGCCCTGGGTATCGGTCAGGGCTTCCAGCCGGTATCCTCCTTCAATTATGGGGCAAAGAAGTATTCCCGTGTAAGGAAAGCGTTCTGGTTCACCCTGTGCGCCAGCCTGGTGACCATGGCAGTGTTTGCAGGGGTGGTGTATGTGTTCCGCAGAGAGCTGTTGCTGGAATTTCTTACGGATATGGATGCCTATGAGATTGCATTTTATGCGTTGCAGATCCAATGTCTGACGCTACCGTTTATTCCGGTATGTATCTGCGGCAACATGCTGTTTCAGTCCATCGGAAAGGGCGGCAGGGCGACGATCTTAGCCTCCTTCCGAAGTGGCACTATCTATATCCCGGCTCTCCTGATCCTGACAGCCTTCTTCGGACTTCGAGGCATCCAGTGGTCACAGCCGGTGTCCGATATTTTATCTGCGGTTTTGTCATTGCCGGTGGCAGTGGTGTTCTTAAGGGGACTGCCGGAAGATGGTACGTAAGTATAGAGAAGAATGAGATCCCTTCGTCATAAGACGGAGGGATTTTTATGTACAGATGTATCCATACGCAGGAATAAGTATCTGCCTTGATCTGTGAAGCTGTTGACATTAAATAATCCACATGATACAATATATTTAACAATTAGGTTAAATGTTAAACGATTGGATGAAAGGATGTGATTCACTTTTTGGGAATACAGGATACATTGAAAGCGCTGGCAGATCCTATAAGGCGTGAAATACTAAATCTTCTGAAAAACGGTCGATTGTCGGCAGGAGAGATCTGCGAACATTTTCCGGTGACGGGGGCTTCCATATCGAGGCATTTGTCGGTGCTAAAGGAGGCAGATCTGATCCGGGACAAGCGGGAAGGAAAGTTTATTTATTATGAACTGAATGCTTCCGTGCTGGAAGAAATCATGTTATGGATCACAGATTTGAAAGGAGCATCGGATAATGAAGGAAATGATACAGAAAAATAAAGGCAGGCTGATCTGCTCGGCATTTGTTATGTGCGTGGGCATTATATTGGGATATACCTTTGAGAACAGTCTGTGGATAAACGGCACTTTTGCAGTGACTTATGTGGTAATAATGGCAGTAACTTTTTACGACAACAGAAACAGGCAGCAGAGTGACAAGGTCATAAGAATGGTTACGTGGATCGTGCCGGGAATGACATTGCTCTATAACGGTATCGCCAGATGGATTGATATGGGTGTAAAGAAAGAGAATCTGCTCATGGTAATTTTGTATGTCGGAATGGGATTGCTATTTGTTATTGTGGGCAATTATCTGCCCAAGGTGAAACCGAACCGCACCATCGGCATCCGCGTCATATGGACATTGCAGGATGAGGAGAACTGGAATGCCACGCACCGCTTCAGTGGGAAAATATGGGTGGCAGCAGGACTATTGAGCATGATCTGTGGACTGTTCAGTGACAGCATGGCTGCATTATTTCTGTTTATTTTCGCTATCACGGCAGCAGCTTTTGGCAGCATCCTGTATTCTTATCTCTATTATAGAAAGAAGTTGCGCACCGGAAAAGGGCTGGCAGTACACTACAACCATAAAGTGGTTGCGGTCTATGTGTTTATAATGCTCGCGTGTGTGCTATTTACGGTATGGACGTTATATACGGGAAAAATCGAGATCTGTTACGGAGAAAATGAATTTACTGTTCAGGCGGAAGGCTGGCAGGATTACACAGTGAAATATGACGCTATCGAAAGCATTGCTTACGAAGAGAATATGTTCCGGGATACGAATACAATCCGGACGAACGGTTTTGGCAACTTGAAATACTCCATGGGACATTTTCGCGATGAAATCCATGGAGATTACATTCGCTATACCCATAACGACTGTGATATTTATGTAGTCATGGAAGTGGAGGGGAGCACCGTTATTCTAAACGGTGCGGATGATGTGCAGACCTGGGAAATCTACAATAATATCAGAGAACGGATGGAAAAATAATATTTGTAAATATATTTCCCAATTGCTTTTATATTTTTTAAAAATGGTATACACTAAACTTATGTAAGTTAGTAAACGAGGATTTCGGGAAAGGGTGGTTACAGTATGCTGAAACAGTGGATTCCGGCGGTGAAGCCGGAAAAAGAGGAACTGGAAAAACGACTGAATGCGGCGCAGGAGGAGCTTGGTAGACTCCAGATGCAGATCAAGGAGCATAAGCTCCCGGTGCTGGTGCTGATCGAAGGCTGGGGTGCGGCCGGTAAGGGCAGCACTATCGGCGGAATTATTAAAAATATCGATCCCAGATTCTTCAAGGTGGCTTCCATGTCCGCACCGACAGAGGAAGAGAAGCGGAAGCCTTTCCTGTATCGGTACTTTGTAAAAATTCCGGAAGCCGGGAAGTTTGAATTCCTGGATTCCGGCTGGATGGATGAGGTGACGAAGGGAAGACTTCGGGGCGAACTGTCGGATAAGCAGTATGCGGAGCGTATTGAGAGCATAAAGCGTTTCGAACGACAGTTGACGGACAACGGTTATCTGGTGTTGAAGCTCTTTTTCCAGATTGGAAAAAAGGAACAGAAGAAGCGGCTGGAAGAACTGGAAGGCAACAAGGATACCGCATGGCGTGTGGGCGAGAACGACTGGTGGCAGAACAAGCATTATGACAAATGTGAGGAAGTCTACGACAAATACCTCACAGATACGAACGCTTCCGTAGCTCCCTGGTACATCATAGATTCCGGGGACAAAAAGTGGGCGGAATTACAAGTGCTGGAGACATTATGCAGCGGTATCCATGTGGCCATGCAGAATGAGAGCCTTGCTGTGCCTATTTTGCAGAATGTATTCCCACTGGTGAAGATGCCGAGGCTGTCCGAGGTGGAACTGGACAAGGAAATCTCCGAGGAAGAATACAAGCGGGAACTGCGCCATCTGCAGAAGAAGCTGAATGCCCTGCATTACCGCCTTTATCGGAAAAAGATTCCGGTAGTCATCGCCTACGAAGGCTGGGACGCCGCAGGCAAGGGCGGAAATATCAAGCGGATCGCGGGAGCACTGGATCCCAGAGGCTACGAGGTACACCCCATCGCCAGCCCGGAACCCCACGAGAAAGCGAGACATTATCTCTGGCGATTCTGGACGAGACTTCCTAAGACCGGACATATTGCCATTTTCGACCGTACCTGGTACGGACGCGTCATGGTAGAACGGCTGGAAGGCTTCTGTAGTACCAACGATTGGCAGCGGGCTTATAACGAGATCAATGAGTTCGAGAAGGAATTGTCCCAGTGGGGTGCAGTGATCATCAAGTTCTGGGTGCAGATTGACAAGGATACCCAGCTGGAACGCTTCACAGAGCGGCAGAATACTCCGGAGAAGCAGTGGAAGATCACGGACGAAGACTGGCGCAACCGGGATAAATGGGATCAGTACGAAGAAGCTGTGAACGAAATGCTCCGGAAGACCAGCACGGAATATGCTCCCTGGCACATCCTGGAATCCGTAGATAAAAAATATGCCAGGATCAAAGCATTGAAGATTGTCATTGCCGAACTGGAAAAGGCTCTGGGATAGGAAAAGAAAGTAGAGAACGTAAACACCGTCTTGTAAAAAGGCGGTGTTTCTATATGTGATGAAACCGTTGACAATGTAAGATTCATAAAATATAATTATTTCATCGAAACGGTGAAAAGGGATGAATTGATGAAACAAAATTTATCACAAATACAATATGAGCAACTGGCCAGAGAACAATTTTGCAACCGGCTGAAAGAAATTCCGTTTGTTTCGGATATCGAGGTGTTATTGGAAAAGAAGAATGCACCGTTGGGGGATTTCAAGGCAAAGGTGTATTTGGAGGACAGCGATGAGCCTCTTTTATTTGTGATTGAAGTCAGGTCTAACGGAGAAAAGAGATTCGTTAATCATTTTATGGAAATCGTGATGCGGCAGGATGATAAAACGCATTATATTTTTATGGCACCATATATTTCGGAGCAGTCAGCCAGAGCGATGAAAGAGGAAAAATGCAGTTATATGGATCTGTCCGGAAATTGTTATATCTTAACGAAAAGATTTCTGCTCTATGTCAGTGGACAGGATAACAAGTTCATAACCCACAGGGAAAAGAAAAATTACTTATCCAAATCGTCAAGTGCTGCATCAGCAATTATTCGTACCATGCTGAATGAACCGGAGCGAAAATGGCAGGTGAAAACGCTGGCTCAGGAGAGCAATACGGCATTGGGAACAGTATCTAATGTGAAAAGTTTTTTGCTTGCCAGAGACTGGATAGATAAGAGTACTACGGAATTCCGTTTGCAGAACATTAGGGAACTGTTTTATACATGGGCAAAGGATTATCATCAAAAAGAAGCGAGAAAATTACAGTTTTATTCTTTGGATACGGTTCCGGAGATAGAACAATCAGCCGCTGAATGGAGTAAAACACATGATAATGGAGCTATATTAGGTGGCTTTTCGGCTGCGGCACGATATGCGCCGACAGTACGTTATCAAAAAGCCGAAATATATGTAGAACCTCAATTTGTTCAGGAATTTGTAAAAGATCTGGAATTGCAGCCGGTCAATACCGGAGGAAATGTTGTGATAACGATACCGCATGACGAAACCCCCTGTATGTACGCAAAGCCTGTTCATGATACATTAGTAACTTCTCCGGCACAAACGGTAATTGATCTGCTGGGGGATGCCGGAAGAGGGGAAGAGGCTGCGGAGGCAATCCTGCGCAGAGAATACCCGGAGAGGACAGAGGATGAAAGAAGAACTGAAAAAGGCAACTGACTATTCAGAGGGACAAAAGACAGCCGCATACATGGTACTCGGAGAGATCGTAAATCTTTTGAATGAGTTTTCAGATAATATCAGAATCATAGGAGGATGGGTTCCGACACTTTTATACCCGGCCGGTGACCATATAGGTTCTATTGATGTAGATGTTCTGCTGAATCAACTGGAGATCAAAAAGGCAGAAAGCTATCGGACGATTAAACGGATACTGACACAAAATGGGTATAGAAGACATGAAGAAAAATATTTTACATTTATAAAAACAATAGTTTTAGATGGAGTTTCCTATGACGTAGACGTGGATTTCCTGTCCGGAAAATATGGCGGCGATGGCGGAAATGTAAGTAAACATGTGGATGGTATTAAAACCTTACCGGCTACGGGAGGAAATTTTGCATTTGATTTTCCGCCAACGGATGTGAAAATAGAATATATGCGGGAGGATGGAGCAAAGGACAGTGGACATGTGAAAGTGATTTCTGTGGTGCCTTATCTGGTCATGAAGACAGCAGCACTGGGGAGGGGAAAACCGAAGGATGCGTATGATATATATTACATGGTTGACAAATATGAGGGAGGCGTAAGAACACTTGTTAAGGAATTTATGCCTTATACAGACAGAGAGTTGATCAGAGAAATGTGTCAGAAGCTGGATGAAAAATTTGCTTCGCCACAGCATGCCGGACCAACAGATGTAGTGACATTCATGGGAATAACAGAGGAAGAAGAAAAAGAACAGATCCGACAGGATGTTTACCAGAAGATACACTATTTAACAAATAAATTGAAAACAATGTAAGCAAAATCTTGTGTTGGCAGACAGGTCTGTTATAATGATACATAGTTGTATTTCCCAGATAGTATTTACAGAACGAGAGGAGAAATCATGGGCGAGAACCGTAAGATATATGCAGCATTATTGGGAGCAGGAACCGTGGGAAGCGGTGTGTACAAGCTGGCAGGGATGCAGGAAGAGGATATCTGCCTGAAGACAGGAGCACATCTGGAGATTAAAAAGATTCTGGTGCGCAATCCGGGAAAGGTAAGAGAAGGAATCCCACAGGAGTTGTTCACAGATAGCTGGCAGGAGATTTTAGAAGATCCCGAGATTCAGATCGTCATCGAAGTCATGGGCGGCATCGAACCGGCCAGAACCTATGTGGAAGAAGCAATGAAGGCCGGCAAACAGGTGGTCACCGCCAACAAGGATCTGCTGGCGGAATATGGGGATCCGTTGTTTGAGATCGCCACGGAGAATAAATGCGACTTACAATTCGAGGCGGCAGTGGCAGGAGCCATTCCCATTATCCGGCCTTTGCGTCAGAGCCTGGCGGGAAGTCAATTGACGGAGATCATGGGAATCGTCAACGGTACGACAAACTATATTTTGACCAAAATGTCCGAGGAAGGTATGGGGTATCAAGAAGCTCTGGATATGGCTACGAGACTGGGCTATGCGGAAGCAGATCCCACAGCAGACGTGGAAGGCTATGATGCGGGACGCAAGATCGCCATTATGGCATCCATCGCTTTCAGCTCCCGCGTGACGTTCCCTCAGGTTTATACGGAAGGCATCACGAAGATTACAGCAGAGGATATCCGGTATGCGAAAGAATTCGGCTATGTGATTAAACTGTTGGGTATTACAAAGCTTACAGGTAAAGGAATTGAAGTAAAAGTACATCCCACATTGATCCCGGACAGCCATCCTCTTGCCACGGTCAGAGATTCCTTCAATGCCGTATTTGTTCATGGTCAGGCTTGTGATGATGCCATGTTCATGGGACGGGGCGCCGGACAGATGCCCACTGCCAGTGCGGTATTGGGAGATGTCATCGATGTGATGCGTAATATTATCCATGGAAGTTGCGGCAAGATTGGCAGTGACAGCCACAAGAAACTTCTCGTACTGGATGTGGAGGAGACGAAGAGCCGTTTCTTCCTGCGCCTGCAGGTAGAGAACCGTGCCGGAGCATTGGCCAATATCGCCGGAGTTCTTGGTAACAACGATGTCAGCATCGCCCAGATGGTACAGAAACGCAGCCACGACGGTATTGCCGAGATCGTGGTCATCACCGATCTTGTGACCGAGAGACATTTCAACGACGCCATCCGCATCATGGAAGGCATGTCTGTTGTGAGAGAAATCTCAGGCATAATCCGGGTCTACTAAAGTTTGTAGAATTGAAAGTTAGTGAAACAAATCCACGAACGCCCATGGCGGACGGAATGTCCTTCCTCGATGTAAGGTCTCCCGGTGGGAATTTTCTGACGAAAAGTGAGTAGC
>OLRA01001400.1_pt1 | contig 28620 bp, 26 predicted proteins | sample 1673011 | NCBI WGS metagenome assembly OLRA01 (sample SAMEA3136746, study PRJEB25190) | human gut metagenome | reverse complement strand
CGGGACATCTCAGACATTCCTTCAGGCATGTATTCATCAGAGACTTAACAAAATAGCTTTGGATGTGCGAAGTTTGAGTTCAGAATGATAGGTGAGTGCTGCAGAGCCAATATAGAATTCCTGCAATGATGCCTTGGCGTATTTTGGCGATAACATATTTGCCGGTGGAAAGATCCGTTTCGGAGATCACACTGGCCGTTTGTGCAACACTGGATAAGCCCCCGAAAGCGCAAAATGCAACAAGAAGCACCTGCCCAGATATCCCGGGGATCGTACTGCTAAGCAGCACGGCGCCGGTGGTGATCTCCAGCGCACTGACGATCCCGGCTTTATATTCCGGTGCAAACGGACACATTTGCTGTACGATGCCTGCCAAAATAGAAAACAAAATGATATAACCGCCTACTTTCGTCAGTATCACAAACGAATGTAAGATGCTCTCATCCAGAACGTTAATGACATTTCCGGCATACGTTTTTTCCTGTTTCCGGCCGGCAAACTCTGCTGACCAACTATTTTCCAGCCCCAAACTGCGCATAATATGGCGCCTTCCCCGATCGATCACGCTCCCGATCCACCCTGCAATATAGACCAATATCAATACGATAAGAGGTTTGTGCAGCCCCATGCAGGACACACCGATAAATTCTGTCAAAAACATCGGGCTGGCGTTGTTACAAAACGTTAAAATATATTGTGCTTCTTCTTTGCAAATGCGTTGTCCCCGGTACAATTCTGCCGTAGTCGCTGCACCTAACGGATATCCGGATAACATACCTACAACGACCGCATAACAACCGGATCTTGTAATGCCAAATACCCTTTGTAAAACCGGGGCAACAACACCTGTGATCCGCTCTGTCAGTCCCAATCCCATGATCACAGAAGAAACAATAGAAAAAGGCAACAGTGACGGAAGTACGATCTGAAACCACATGAGCAATCCTTCTTTGGCAGAATCGCTGACAGCCTGTGGAAACAGCAAAAAAACTATAATTATACTTCCGATCACCATCGCCATGATTGTTTGTTTCACGAACACTACCACTCCGTTTTCTAAGAACCACATTCCGTACATGATATGCGTCCGTTTTCGTATCTATTCTCGGTACTCCGGGCGCCGCAGCTCTTTCCATCCCAAAGTGATCGCCACAATGGCCGCCATCAGATCAGCCACCGGACCCGCATACATGATGCCATCAATCCCTACAAATAACGGAAAGATAATAATAAGCGGCAGTAAAAACAAAATCTGTCTGGTCAAAGATAATATCATACCTCTCGTTGGCTTGCCGATCGCCGTAAAGAAATTGGATGAGATCGGCTGCAAAAAATTCAAAAACGTAAAAAACAAAAAGATATGAAAATAGTTTTGTGCAAATTGAAAATACTCCGGTGATCCCTTTCCAAACAGTGCAATGATCTGATGTGGTAATAACTGAAATAACAGGAATGCAACCACTGCCAATGTGCCTCCGTAGGAAAGTGCCCGCATATACGCTGCTTTCACACGACGATATGATCCTGCACCATAATTGAAGCTGACGATCGGCTGCAATCCCTGCGAGATTCCAATCACAAACGCCATAAACACTTGATTGACTTTCGTAATAATTCCTACGCAGGCAATCGGGATCGACTCTCCATACACAGAAAGCGAACCATAATATTTCAACGATTTATTCATAACGATCTGTACGATCATCATCGCTAATTGATTACTGCACGGAGCAGCTCCAAGCGCCGTGATCCGACCTATATACTTTGCATGCGGTTTCAAGTGGCTAAGACATAATGTAACCGTACGGCAATGGCACAAAAAATAAACCGCCAAACCGCCGGAGATCATCTGTCCAATGACCGTTGCCCATGCTGCTCCGGCCATGCCCCATTGAAAACCAAATACAAATAATGCATCTAATGCCGTATTGATCACTGCGCCAACCAGATTGCACAGCATTGTAAGCTTTGGTCGGCCATCTGCCCGCAGCAAATGTCCCCCTCCGGTTGCAACTATGACAAACGGAAAACCAATAGAGACAATTCTTGTATATACACTGGCATAGCCTAACACTTCCCGCGAGGATCCAAAGAATACCATTAACTGTTGCAAAAACAGTTGCGTCACTGCCAACAACACAGTCCCGCAAAACACCATCATAAACAAGGCGTTTCCCATAAAATAAACTGCTTTTTTCTTTTCCTCTGCTATCGTCTGTCCCAATCCCATAGAAATATTAAAGGCAGATGAACCGCCAATCCCAAATAACAGTGCAATCGCAACACAGGAAATAGAAAGCGGAAATGAAATATTGGTTGCCGCATTGCCAAGTTCTCCTACGCTGTGTCCAATAAAAAACTGATCCACGATATTATACAAAGAACTGACTAACATCGCCACAATGCTGGGCAGTGCAAAGCGATGCAGCAAAGAACTGACTTTCTGCGTTCCAAGCGGATTATCTATCTGTATTCCCATACAAATCACTCTCGCCTTTCTTAAACAATGTACAAACTAAGATTCTACCGTCAAAAACTTGTCCCATCCGGCAATCTCATGATCTGCTGCGATTTCTAACCGAAACGAATGATCTTCCCCTTCTACTACGATAGAATACATTCCATCTGCCTTGTTGATCTCATACACAGTCAGCCCGCTTAATTCACGCAGTCCCTCCTGTATCTCCTGCTCGCTCATAGCACGATCTTCGTAAGTTTGACGAAGATTGCCATCTGCGTCATATACTTTATAGCCTTCTTCCACAAGTTGTGCCAAAGATCCTTCTACAAAGGTAATCTCCATCTGATTTGCCCGCATCGTACGGATATCACGATTCATGCTGTTATCCGGCAGGATCTTTACGTTATCTATCATCACCTTGACACGGCCACACGCACACTCAACCTCTTCTAACACCGCATCCTCAAAGTCAAAATGTTCTAGCTCGTCTTTCGTTTGAAACCGTCGTTCCATATCAAAATTCCTCCTCTACTACTGTGGTCCATTAATATGTCTATCCAGCTTTTCGATCAACGCATCCACATCATACTGATGCACCTGACATGCCTGTTCCAATGTTTCTCTTGGGGACATATGACAGGATACACAATGCATTCCCATTTCCTGAAAACATTCCTGTGCTGTAGGATACGACTGTAGAATTGCCCCGATCAATGAATATTTTGTAATAACCATTCTTTTCCTCCTCTATTGACATCTGCTGACAAAGTAGTATAACATATTTTTCTAGTGACCGCAAAACAGCTGAAGTGCTACGTATTCAAACTTCCCATACCGGAAGTTATTGCAAAACCACATATTGCTTATTATGTCGGCAATAAATAAAATATTTTGCAGCCAATACAGTAAATTGTTCTGTCATCAGAGAACTAAGATAATTGCCGCAGAACGCAACGTTTTTTACGTGATTTCTTATTTTGTTAAGTCTCTGATGAATACATGCCCGAAGGATTGTCTGAGATGTCCCGGTTTAGCAAGGTATCATCCATTTTTGGACGGGACGCTTTCGCTACGATGCGCTACGTCACGTTACTTAATGTCTCTGAAATACGAGACATAAGTAACGACGAGCGCAAAGTCCCTTTCAAAAATGATGATTACCTTGCTTCCGGGACTTCGAGTTTCCGAAGGGCATGTAAATCAATCATCAGAGACAACAAAATCTAGAAATCACTGTAAAAACAAAATGCGGCAAGGCAATTACTATAGTTCTCTGATGGCAGAAACCGTTCTTTGGCGGCTGCAAAATATCATATAGTTATTGACATAATAAGCAATATGTGGTTGTGGAGGATTTGAGGTATGGGAAGTTTTAGTAAGGTATTCAAAGTATTTTACATATGGTAGTTTTAAACCTATGGTGTAAGACTGATAGGCAAAGGACTATCAGATGATTACGGGCTTAGTTGGTGTATGGATCTTGCCAGAGAACGAGACGATGCGTACGAGAAGTTATATGTGGAATTGCCAGAAGGATTTACTACCATTACAGCCAATATGTTTGGTGATATACAGATAAAGGAACTTTATATTCTGGCAAGTGTGACGAAAATTGAAGAAGGGGCATTTGGGGCACAAATCTACATTACAAATATTCGTGTTTCTTCGATTAATCCAAAGTACAGGTCGCAAAATGGTGTGTTATACAATAAGAAAATGACGACACTTATATGTTATCCGATGAGTAAGAAGGCAGTACCTTTGTTGTACCGGATACAGTTCGCAAGACGGCACCATTATCCTTCCGAGGTAATTATTATTTAGATATCGCGAAGACATATCTCTGAAGGCGGCAGATTCTTCCGTGACATATACTTTCAAATTATCGTTGATAAAGGATGAGAAATATCCAACCTTAAAAATTGATGTGTTGGCGGGTAAAGACCGGCTGTTTTTGGCGGAACTATCACAAAAAGCAGTAGCAAAGGATCAGAAACAATCGTTGCAAAAACTGCGAACGACAGGAGAAAAAACGATGGAAGCCGCACAAAAGGACAGAGACAAAATCAATGGTAAAGATGGAATGGAGAAGTATTTTTGGTTATATGGTAATAAGAAGAATACAGATGGAATGACATTGACGCATTATCTTTATGGTGTGGACATACCGGCGTTTTTGAACAAAATAAAAGAAAATTGTGGGGTTGATCTGACTCAATTAGCACAAAAATTTGATGATTATTAATTTTGGGTATTACATATTTAGAAATAATATGTTATAATTTCACAGCATTATATGGTTTTTATTGGAAACGCACAATCCTCCGGGATGATAACGAACAACACATGACAATAGTTATCATTTTAGGAGGATTTTTTTATGCCAAAAAACAAATTTCAAGATGTCGTATTCACAGCCATTATGGCAACGGTCATGGTGTACGGGATGGTCGTTTACAATGTAGCGTTAAACATGGGAAAAGTAACCGGAGAGACTTTTCTTGCAGCAGTTCATGAACTGCCGATCATGGTGCCGGTCGCATTTATCTTAGAATTTTTTATTGTCGGAAAGATTGCGAAAGCACTTGCTTTTACGGTTGTGACACCGGACGACAGACCGCAGATCATCACCTACGCGATCTCTATTTGCATCTGTTGTATCATGTGTCCGCTCATGAGCCTTGTGGCAACTTTGTTGTTTAAGGAAACGAAAACCTTTGGTACTTGGATTCAAACATGGGCGATGAATTTCCTGGTGGCAATCTGTTATCAAATGTTTTATTGCGGACCGTTGGTTCGTTTGATCTTCCGCACTATTTTTGAGAGAAAAGGAAGCAAGGCAACAGAGCAGTCAGATGCATTGATCGAGGGCTGATATTTGCGAAATAAGGCTGAGAAAGTTATACTGATAGAGACAGCAGGTTATATACCGTGGCTTTGTGCTTTACGGCAAAGAGCTAAAATTCCCTTATAAATTTAAGGGAGAGGGGGATGGAGTCATGAATTTGAGAGTATTGCGGTATTTTTTGACCGTGGCAAAGGAGCAGAGCTTTACGAAAGCAGCGGAGCAGTTGAATTTGACCCAGCCGACGCTTTCTAGGCAGCTTGCGGCGTTGGAAGAAGAGCTGGGGGCAAAGTTATTTGACCGAGGGGGACGCAGTATTACACTCACGGGTGAGGGTGTGCTGCTTAAAAGGCGGGCACTGGAAATAGTTGAGATGGAAGATAAGATCTTAAGTGAGTTCAAAGGCAGTCAAGAGTTTATAGAGGGGACGATCACCATCGGCTGTGGAGAGTTTATGGCTGTGGAGACACTTGCGGAAATCTGCCGCAGTTATCGGGAAAAGTATCCGAGAGTGCAGATCGCATTGCATACCGGGACTGCCGATGCAGTGTCAGAATTGATGGGAAAAGGGATTGTAGATGTGGGGCTTTTCTTAGAACCGGTCAATACAGAGAACCTGGATTATATACGGATACATGGGTGTGATCATTGGGTCGTGACGATGCGTGCGGACAATCCGTTGGCAGCACAAGATAAAATTACCAAACAAGATCTGATTGGTCTTCCGCTTATTTTGCCGGAGCGTGCCAATGTACAAAGTGAACTTGCCAATTGGTTTGGAAAGGATTTTAGCAGGCTGCATGTGGCGTTTACCAGCAATTTGGGAACAAATGCAGGCGTCATGGTGCTACATGGGCTTGGCGTTGCTGTGTCGGTTGAGGGTGCGGGGAGATATTGGGATAAAGATTTGATCGTGCAGAAGAGACTATATCCTGAGATACAGACAAGTATGGTGATTGCATGGAGAAGAAATATTCCGTATTCACCAATGGTGAGTCGGTTTATTGAAGAGATTCGAGCGTACAGTGACAAGCTGGAATGATTTACCTTGGCTTTACTATTTATGACCAATGATAACCCGTCTGATGCATATTGGGCATTAGACGGTATACGATATAAGTAATAGACATAATTAAAAACGGTGTATTATAATAAATGTGCAGGATAAATAAGCTTTCCTGCACATTTATTATTGTGAATGAAGTTCGTGATAAAAATGTTGAATCTTAGTATTGATATTTGTGGGCGAGAAAGGAATGGAGGATTTTTATGGCAAAAAAGTTAGTTGCTTATTTTAGCGCAAGCGGAACAACAAAGAAAACAGCAGAAATGATCGCAGAGGCAGGCGATTTTGATCTGTGCGAGATCGCACCAAAGGTTCCATATACGAAAGCGGATCTCAACTGGATGGACAAAAAATCACGAAGCAGTGTAGAGATGGCTGACAAATCAATCAGACCGGAAATCGCAGATTCTAATGTGGATGTATCTTCTTATGATGAGATTATTTTAGGATTCCCGATTTGGTGGTATGTTGCACCAACTATCGTGAATACATTTTTGGAGAAATATAATCTGAGCGGCAAAAAGATTGTATTATTTGCAACATCTGGTGGCAGCGGATTTGGCAACACGGTCAGTGAGTTACAGCCATCGGCTCCTAATGCACAGATCGTGGAAGGAAAACTCTTAAATCGTATGTCTAAACAGGAGATTAGCGAGTGGGTAAAAAGTTTGTAATTGTATTTTAGACGAAGTTTTAGATTATGAAAAATGGAGGATAACAACTATGGGAAAAATTGTACAGACAGCAGGAAGAAATGCTTTGGGTGAATTTGCACCGGAGTTTGCACATTTTAATGATGATGTTCTTTTTGGTGAGAACTGGAACAATCAGGACATTGATGTGAAGACAAGAAGTATCATTACCGTTGTTGCATTAATGGCATCTGGTATTACGGATTCTTCTTTGAAATTTCATTTGGAAAATGCGAAGGCTCATGGTGTGACACAGAAGGAAATCGCTGCAATCATCACACATGTTGCATTTTATGCCGGATGGCCAAAGGGCTGGGCGGTGTTTAATCTTGCCAAAGAAGTTTGGGTAGCCGGTGAAGGTGATCTGCCATACGAAGATGAGGAAATGCGGGCACATGCCAAAGAGATGGTATTTCCAATCGGTGAGCCGAATGCGGCATTTGCACAATATTTTATTGGCAATAGTTATCTGGCACCGGTATCTGCTAGTCAGGTAGGAATTTTTAATGTTACTTTTGAACCGGGATGCCGTAATAACTGGCATATTCATCATGCAAAAAATGGTGGCGGACAGATTCTTGTGTGCGTTGCCGGTCGTGGATATTATCAGGAAGAAGGCAAGGAAGCGATTGAAATGAAACCGGGTGACTGCATTAACATTCCGGCAGAGGTGAAACACTGGCATGGAGCTGCACCGGATAGCTGGTTTAGTCATCTTGCTGTGGAAGTGCCGGGTGAAGACACTTCGAATGAGTGGTGCGAGCCTGTAACAGATGAGGTATATGGCAAACTGAAGTAGAATTTGTTAAGGAGAGATGAAGGACGATGATTCGTACATTTAAGACACATGAAGTGCGTATGCAGGAAGAACTGACAGGGAGTTTATGGGAATTTGAGCCATGCGAGGGGGATTATGCAGGAACAAAGTTTCAGATGGCAACACCGGGATGCTTTGAAACAAATCCACTTTTTGCAAATTACCGTGGAGAAGCCTATTTTCGTAAAAAAATTACTGCTGGCGGAAATATCCGTATTGAGTGTAAAGGAGTGAGCCATACAGCGACAGTGCTGTTAGATGGGGAACAGATTGCACAGCATTATAATGCTTATACACCATTTTCTATTATTAAGAAAGATTTGACAGAGGGAACCCATTTGTTGGAAATTAAGGTGGATAATCGTTTTACGGAGAAAAGTGCATTACATATTCCGAATGATTATATGTCATATGGTGGAGTATCGCGTCCGGTGGTGTTGGAGAAAATTGGTGCCTTATATTTTGAATATGTACATGTTAAAACATATCATAAAAATGGGAAATGGACAGCCGGCGTGAAAGTAGCGGTCCATATTTTGGATCAAAAGAGGCTTATTGGCGAGAATGTGGTGATCTCACTTCAAATAGGAGAAGTAATCTATGATTGGCAGTTGCTGTCCGATAAGGGGGACAGACAGATATTGTCTACGGAACTTATATTTGAAGATGTGCAGGAATGGAGTCCGGATTCTCCCAAATTATATGAGGTAAAGCTACAGGCAAAAGTGGGAGACATTGTGATGGATGACTTAATAGACCGTTTTGGCTTTCGGGAAATTAAGGTGCAGGGAAAAGAAATTATATTAAATGAAAAGAAATTTCGCATCAAGGGAGTATGCAGACATGAAGATCATCCAGACTATGGATGTGCATTACCATATGCAGCAATTTGTCATGATCTTATGTTAATTCAACAAATGGGCGCCAATTCGATTCGTACGGCGCACTATCCGAATGATGAGATATTTTTGGACTTGTGTGATGAACTGGGTATTTTGGTTTGGGAAGAGAATCATGCAAGAGGAATAGAGGAACCAGAAATGCGTCATCCTCTTTTTGAGACGCAGGCAGAAAATGTTATCAGGGAAATGATAATGAACCATTTTAATCATCCAAGTATCTATATTTGGGGCATACTAAATGAATGTGCCAGCGAAACAGAGTTTGGAAGATCATGCTATCAAAAACAATTTGCACTGATCAGGCAATTAGATGCTACAAGACCCTGTACTTTTGCAAGCTGCAAATTTTTTCAGGATATTTGTTTTGATCTGCCGGATGTGATCTCATGTAATATATATCCAAGATGGTATGTAGACAAGCCGGTGCAGCAGTATTTGACGGAAGTTTGTGATTGGATTAAAGAGGATGGAAAAGGAAAAGATAAACCATTTATTGTGTCGGAGATTGGGGCAGGAGCGCTATATGGCTGTCACAATTCTTATCATGGAAAATGGACGGAAGAATATCAGGCAGAAGCTTTGGCGGAGCAGTTGACAGCGTGTTTAGAATCTTCAGAGTGTATGGGCGTTTATATTTGGCAGTTTTGTGATGTGCGTGTCAGCTCTGAGTGGTTTGCCGGAAGACCGCGAGAGATGAATAATAAAGGAATCGTAGATGAATATCGAAGACCAAAATTGGCATATGAAAAGGTGAAGGAAATATTTCAAAAATACTAAAGTTGATCATAGCAGAAGGTTACATATGCCCTACTGATGAAGTGGGGCATTTACGGTGTTGCAAATGCTAAGGGGTGTACGATATGATTGCATAAAACGATTATAAATGTTAAACTATAAGAGATAATATTTTGTCTATTATTGTATAAAATACAACGGAATAGATAAAATATTATCTATGTCATTTAAAATACAAATTGTAATCCGCATGTTAAGGAAAACTGTATGGAGGATTGATGTCGTATGAGAGGATTAGTATGGGAAACCGCTGAAGAACTGGATTTAAAATTAGCGCAGCGGGTGAGAAATATTCGTCGGAGACGGTCGATATCCCAGAAAAAATTAGCGGATATGAGTGGGGTTAGTTATGGATCCATCAAGCGTTTTGAAACAACGGGACAAATATCTCTGGTTAGCCTTACAAAATTAGCTATGGCATTGGATATTGCGGGCGATCTGCGGAATGCGTTTACACAGATTCCGTATCAAGATATTCAGGAGGTTATCAATGAAAACAAATAAAAGTATAAATGTTTTATGGGATGATTGTCTTGTAGGAGTATTAGCAATGACACCGGATCGGAGTGTTGCATTTCAATATAGTGATCAATGGATAGAACGGGGGATATCGATCAGTCCGTTTTCTTTGCCGGTAAGCAGCAAGGTGTATGTGCCGGAAAAAACATATTTTGACGGATTGTTTGGTATATTTGCAGACAGTCTTCCGGATGCTTGGGGAAGACTTTTGCTAAATCGGCTTCTTCAGCAGAAAGGCAAGAATCCAGATAGTTATACAGTATTAGATAGATTGGCAATAGTGGGAAATTCAGGAATGGGAAAGCTTGTTTATGAACCGCAGATAGAGATCACTCAGGAAAAAAGAATGGATGATCTGGATGAATTAGCAGGGCAGTGTCAAAAAATATTGAATACCGAATATTCTGACAAACTGGATGAATTATATCAGTTGGGCGGAACAAGTGGTGGTGCTCGTCCAAAGATTATGACGGAGTATCAGGGAAAGGATTGGATCATTAAATTTCCGGCTCATGTGGATGGAAAAAATATAGGCAGACAGGAGTACGAGTATTCGTTGTGCGCTAGGGAATGTGGGATTACCATGAGTGAGACAAAATTGTTTCCGTCAGAGAATTGTGATGGATATTTTGGAATACAGCGATTTGATCGGGAGAAAGTTGATGGGAAAATTAAGAGAGTTCATGTGGCAACGGCTGCAGCTTTGCTGGAACTGGATTATGAACAACCAAGTCTGGATTATCATAGTTTGATGAAGTTGACACAGCTTTTGACTGCAGACGATCATGAGCAGAGAGAGCAGATGTATCGTCGTATGTGTTTCAATGTGTTTGCACATAACAGGGATGACCATTCTAAAAATTTTTCCTTTTTGTATGATGAGGGATCAGATCGTTGGAAATTAAGTCCTGCTTATGATCTCACATATAGCACTACTCATTTTGGCGAACACACGACAACCGTGGATGGCAATGGAAAAGATCCGGGATTTAAGGAACTTGTCAGGGTAGGAGTACAGGCGGGAATGTCAAAAGATAGCTGTGAGGAGATTGCGCAGAATGTACAAAAATGTGTACAACAAATGTTGGGAGAATATATTTCCACACGATAATTGCTGCGGTTTGCAATTACGCTAAAATGTGCATAGGGCGTAACAGATCAAAATGTGCTTTTTGTCCCCGTTTAGTTTATAATCTTATAGTTTATGTTGCATTTCTTGGCATAGTTTAACACTTGCGAGTTGCTTTTCACATACAGGGTTACATGTTTGCAATCCTCGAAAAGTCTTTTGTAATGGAGCTTAAGTTTTTTGTCTGAAATAATTACGGTTTGCAGACGGTTACATAAACGGAATGCGGAATCGCTCATGCTTTTGGTCCCTTTGGGAACGCGGTAAGTGGTAGAAATCCGTCCTCTTGGATAAAGCAACAGTCTTTTTTGTTGTTTATCGTATAGAATGCCATCAATACTTTCTAAATATGGATTACTTTTCGCAACTTTTATTTTTTGTAATTTTTTACTTAACAATGACGACGAATCATCAAAAATATTTTCATCGCCGAAGGTCATTTGATATCCACGAAAATTTTTTCCAAAAGAAACGGATTCTAATGAATCACATCCTTCAAAAAAGTATTTACTGATGTACTTAATGCGGTTTGGCATTTGAAAGGTTTTCAAACTTTTGCAATTTTGAATAGGGCTTGATCCGGGATCATTTGGATAATTTTCCATAGAATTGCAGTTTGAACCGCTTTCAAATTTAATATCATATAAATTAGTGCAATTTTCAAAGGCTCCACCGCCAATTTTGACAACAGAAGCCGGGATAGTTATTTGTTGTAGGCGTTTGCAATCTTTCAATGCAAAATCTCCGATTTTTTTGACGCTATTTGGAATAGTTATTTTTGTTAAAGACTGAAAGGAAGCAAATGCAGCAGAATTAATCGTTGTAATGCCATCTTTGATAATGATCTTTTCGGTTTTGGTAATTAGTTCGTTTGCCGCATGTCGACCTTTTGCCGTAGAATCTAACGAAAAACTTCCAATGTTATATCGCTGTCCATCATCCTTATCCATTTGTGAGTCTGCATCAATAATTGCTGCAGACTCACTGTTGGTGCCTCCGTTTCCGGTTATGATCAGAGTGTGTGTCTTGCGGTTATATTTCCACAACGAAGAATCAGTTGCCTGTATACGAATGTACTTTTTGGTGATTTTGGTTTGTGGTGCCGGGGTATCGTTTGGCATAGTTGGTTCTGCAGAAGCTTTATTTGCAGCGGTAGCTGTAATCTTTGGAGTTGGCTGATGTTTAGATGTCATGGCAAGTTTTTTGCTTGACTGCGTGGGCGCAGCGAGAATTGCATACAGCATTCCGCCTAAAAGCAATAAAATAGTTATGGATAATACTAATGGAAAAGCAATCTGTTGTTTCATTATTTTCCCCTCCTCGCTGCCAGATAGTTTTTATGAACTACACAGCATTCTTCTTATATCGAAATTCAATATAGTGTTTTCTTAATTTTCACTATACTAGACAAGTGAATGGGCGTCAATCAATATTTTATAATAAAATTTGATGGATGAACGGTTGGAAGACTGTGAATACAGTGGTGCAGACGGTCTTGTTTCACTGCGCCTGCTCCATTTGCTTTAACTCCGGTAAAACAATAGAGAGCATGGTAATAAAGCAGATGCCGCCACCGATAATATTGGAGACTGGTTCTGCAAGAAATACGCCATCTGTTCCCATATGGAAGGCAAATGGCATCAGATAGGTTAATGGCACTACGATAATTACTTTACGAAGCAGGGAGAAAAATATTGCCTGCTTCTTTTTATTCAGCGATTTGAACACAGTCTGTCCCATGTATTGCAGATCCATAAAGATAAAAGCAGCAAAATATTGCTTGAGTGCGGGGATAGAGTCCTGTACTAAATTATGGTCAGAGCTGAACACACGGATCAGTGTCCCAGGAACGAGAATGATGAGACACCACATGACAGCGGTATAACTCAGTATCATGATGCTCATTACCAGTCCTGATTTACGGACACGAGACGGGCGCCTGGCTCCGTAATTGTAGCTTAGGATAGGAGAGGCGCCTTCGTTGATCGCATAGATAGGAGTTTCCACGAGTTGGCGTACGCTGAATATGATCGTCATGACGGAGATGTAAATATCGCCACCTGTGATGGAAAGTACGTGGTTACAGCAGATCGATACAAGGCTGTTGGTAAGCTGCATGATAAAACCTGCCGTGCCGAGGCTGACAATATTTTTGGCGTAACCAAAACAGCCGCGAAATTCGTATTTCCGCAGAAGACGTACTTTTAATTCCGCTTTTCGCATCAAAAAATATAAAACAAATGCGGCAGACAGAAATTGCGAGATCACCGTTGCAATAGCGGCACCCTCGACACCCAGTCCAAGCACAAAAATAAACAGGGGATCGAGCAGCAGGTTAGCGGCAGCGCCGACAGCCACAGAGGACATGCCGATCAGGGCGTACCCTTGTGCATTGATAAATGGATTCATTCCGACAGCAATCATGGATGGCAGTGTGCCGATCAGATAGATCATTATGTACGGCTGTGCAAAGGGAAGTGTATCCGCAGAAGCACCAAATAACACTAGCAGAGGTCTGGCGGTCAAGAGTCCAACGCTCATGAGGACAATCGCACCAAAACACAGCATAGTAAAGGAAGTATTCATAATCCGACCTGCCTTGTGTTCCTCTTTCTGACCGCGGTAGATCGAGAAGAGAGGGGCACCTCCACCGCCAAACAGATTGGCGAACGCTGTGATGATCGTAATTACCGGGAAACAAAGTCCGACAGCTCCAAGTGCTCTTGTTCCAACGTCCGGGATTCTTGAAATATAAATGCGGTCCACTATGTTGTACAGTAGGTTCAGTATCTGAGCAATCAGCATCGGAAGAGCAGCACCCAGTATGTTTCTTGTAACCGTTCCGTTTTCAAAGTCTATTCGTTTCATATAAATCAGTCCTATACTATGTAAATTTTCGATATTAAGTATAACAACTGCTTGCTCAGATGTAAAATGTTCAATGCCTAGGAGCAAATAATATCGACAACAACCCATGGTTGTGGTACACTTACAAAAACGACTACAGAGGTGAGACGACTATGATTACTATTATTGACTACGATGCGGGCAACCTTCGCAGCGTGGAAAATGCACTGCAATTTTTGGGAGAAGAGGCAAAGATCACACGAGATCCACAGGAAATCCTGAAAGCGGATAAGGTCATTCTTCCGGGTGTAGGTGCGTTTGGCGATGCGATGGAAAAACTACATAAATACAATTTGGTATCTGTGATTCGTGAGGTAAATGAAAAACAGATTCCGTTTCTGGGCATCTGCTTAGGACTGCAGTTGCTTTTTGAGGAAAGCGACGAGACGCCGGGCGTAAAAGGACTTGGTGTATTGCCGGGCAAGATCAAGGCAATTCCGCCGAAAAAAGGCTTCAAGATTCCACATATGGGGTGGAATTCTATTCAGATCAAAGAGGGAGCAAGACTGTTTCAGGGGATTCCACAGGATGCATATGTATATTTTGTTCATTCCTATTATTTACAGGCTGCAAGAGAGGAAGACGTGGCGGCAACAACCGAATATATCGTACCGATCCATGCTTCGGTAGAAAGCGGCAACACATTTGCGTGCCAGTTTCACCCGGAGAAGAGTGGAGATATTGGATTACAGATATTGAAGAACTTTTGCAACCTTTAACAGAATGGAGAGGCGATAATTATGTTTACCAAGAGAATTATTCCATGTTTGGATGTAAATAATGGACGCGTGGTCAAGGGAGTTAATTTTGTGGATCTGAAAGATGCGGGAGATCCGGTTATCGTTGGAGCAGCATACGGACAGGCTGGTGCGGATGAGCTTGTCTTTTTGGATATTACGGCATCCTCGGATGCCAGAGCAACAAAGCTTGATATGGTACGCCGTGTTGCAGAAACCGTCTTTATTCCGTTTACGGTTGGCGGCGGGATCCGTACCGTTGAAGACTTTCGTCAGGTGCTCAGAGAGGGAGCGGATAAGGTGTCGGTCAATTCGGCCGCGATCGCCAATCCAACCTTGATCTCAGAGGCAGCACTAAAGTTTGGCAGCCAGTGCGTGGTTGTGGCAATTGATGCCAAGAGAAGACCGGATGGTGGCTGGAATATTTATAAAAACGGTGGCAGAGTTGATATGGGCATTGATGCGGTAGAATGGGCGATGAAGGCAGACGAGTTAGGTGCCGGAGAGATCCTGCTTACCAGCATGGATTGCGATGGAACGAAAGATGGCTATGATCTGGAGTTGACCAAGATCATTTCGGATAATGTATCAATTCCGGTAATCGCATCGGGCGGTGCGGGCAAGTTAGAGCATTTTCGCGATGCCTTTACGGAAGCGGGAGCAGATGCGGTATTAGCGGCTTCGTTATTCCATTATAAAGAGCTGGAGATCAGAGAAGTGAAGGAATATTTACGAGATCAGGGCATTAGTGTTCGATTGTAGGAAGAGCATAGAATGGAGAGTACCAATGGCAATGATAACCAATGACTGGCTTGATGCGGTAAAGCCGGAATTTAGCAAGGAATATTATAAAGATCTGTTTTGTTTTGTGAAAGACGAATATAGCAAGTGTGTTGTGTATCCGCCTGCAGATGACATTTTTAATGCGTTCCATTTTACGCCTCTTTCCAAAGTGAAAGTTCTAATATTAGGACAGGATCCATATCATAATGTGCACCAGGCACATGGACTTAGTTTTTCGGTGCCACAGGATCAGCGGGAGATACCACCGTCGCTGCAAAATATATATAAAGAATTGCACAATGATCTGGGCTGTGATATCCCGGACAACGGATACTTAAAGAAGTGGGCGGATCAGGGAGTACTATTGTTGAACACAGTGTTGACGGTGCGGGCTCATCAGGCAGGTTCCCATCAGGGCAAAGGCTGGGAACAGTTTACAGATGCAGTCATTCAGGCAGTTAATGCACAGGATCGGCCGATCGTTTATATGCTTTGGGGCAGACCGGCACAGAGCAAGATCCCGATGTTGACCAATCCGAAACATTTAGTACTGAAGGCTCCGCATCCAAGTCCATTGTCTGCATACCGCGGCTTTTTTGGATGCAAACATTTCAGTAAAGCAAATAGTTTCTTAGAGGAGCATGGTATCGCACCAATTGACTGGCAAATTGAAAATTGCCATTGATGTGTGCTATAATGAGCGAGAAACATTACTACCAACAGGACGGGAGGTTCTGGGATTATGAATTTAAGTGACGCAGAGAAGAAGGCAGTAGTTTCTGCAGAGGCACAATTACCGGACGATTTTGTGTTTGGTTTAGATATAGGAACGAGAAGTATCGTGGGGACGGTCGGTTATAGACAGCCTGACGGTCATTTTGTCGTTGTGGCACAGGCCGCAGTGCAGCATGAAACAAGGGCAATGTTAGATGGTCAGATCCATGATATTGGTAAAGTAGCAGATACGATCCGTTCTGTGAGTGATCAATTGGAACAGTTGACGGGCAAGAAGTTAAATAATGTATGTATTGCTGCTGCCGGTCGTGTATTAAAGACAGTAGAGCAGGAAGCGGAAGTTACCTTTACGACAGAGACTGTTGTGACGACAGAACATGTGTATTCGCTTGACATGCTTGCGGTAGAAAAGGCACATGAGACATTGCGGCAGTCTGATAACAGTGGACTCAAATATTATTGTGTCGGTTACTCGGTCATGCGTTATTATCAGAATGATTATCCGATTACGAATTTGGAGGGGCATAAATGTTCTAAAATACGTACAGAGTTGATCGCAACATTTTTACCGGAAGAAGTTGTGGATGGATTGTATGCAGCCGTGGAACGTGCAGGCTTACATGTCGAAAATCTGACGTTAGAGCCAATTGCTGCGATCAATATTGCAATACCGGAACGTTTTCGCTTGTTGAATATTGCATTGGTTGATGTTGGAGCGGGAACTTCTGATATATCGATCACGAAAGATGGCAGTATTATCGCCTATGGCATGATACCTGCGGCAGGTGACGAATTAACAGAATGTATTGCCAAGCATTATTTGGTAGATTTTCAGGAAGCAGATCGCATGAAGTGCGAGAGTACCGAGCAGGAAGAAGTAGAATTTCAGGATATTATGGGACTGCCGATGACAGTAAAGTCCTCAGATATTGCAGAGGTTGTTCGAGAAAATGTGCAATCGATCACAAAACAGGTTGCAGAGAAGATCATAGAATTAAATGGAGATAAGTCAGTAAGTGCAGTGTTTGTTGTCGGAGGCGGCGGTAAGATCACAGGATTTACAGAATGTCTGGCAGAGTATTTGGGAGTGGCAAAAGAAAGGGTTGCATTGCGTGGTTCGGAAGTGCTTCGTGAGGTTACGTTTCTGCGTCAGGATTTAGAGATAGATTCTCTGCTGGTTACACCGATCGGTATATGTATGAATTATTATGAGCAACGTAATAATTTTGTGTTCGTCTCTGTGAATGGGGAGCGTATTAAGCTTTATGATAAGGGAAATCTTACGGTTATAGATGCTGCGCTTCAAAAAGGGCTTACGAATGATAAGGTATTTCCACAGCGAGGCGATGCAGTTGCCTATTATGTACAGGGAAACTTACGTATGCAGCGGGGAGAGCCGGGAGAATCTGCGGTTATCCGCGTGAATGGAGAGGAAGCTTCCATTGCAACGCCAATTCATCAAAATGATGTGATAGAAATTGATATATCGACGAAGGGAAAGCCGGGAAGCATAGAGATACAAGCACTGCCGGAGTACAAGAGTGCGATTTCTTTCTATGTCAATGGCACCAAGGTCGACTGTCCTTGCTTTGTCTCTGCAAACGGGCAATTGGTATCTGCGTATTATGAAATTCAAAATGAAGATAAGATTGAGATATTGCCATATTACACATTGGAACAGGTGTTAGACTTTATGGATATTGCTGCGGAGGGGGAAGTACTTGTCAATCATGTTCCGGCAAATCTGCAGACAAAGGTATATGAGAATTTCACGGTAGATTGCCAAATAACGGACAAGTTTCATGAGACGGAAGCTGTGCTGCAGGAATCCATGGACAGCAGTGATACGGCAGCTATAGACCAATCGCACGAACCGATGTCTGTCGGAGATATGACAGATGAAAGTCAATCGTCAGAAACGGTAAACACAGAGAATATCACAGATGAGCAGCAGAGTCAGAGCTTTGATCCGGAGAAAGATTTTGCGATCACGGTGAACGGCGAACCTTATGCGTTGCATGGGAAGGCACATTACATATTAGTGGATGTGTTAGATATTTACCCGATTGACACCAGTAAGGCGCATGGCGATTATATGGAGATTAAGATAAATGGTATGGATGCAGAATTCAGCCAGCCTTTAGCAGAACACGATGCCGTTATCCTGCGCTGGGTTACCCGTTAGGACTTTAGTAACTCTGGGCGTAAAGTATGCGGTGGAGAAAGGAATGTAGTAATATCATGAAAGTTTGCAGTATAGCCAGCGGAAGCAGTGGAAACTGTATTTATGTCGGCACAGAGAAAACAAACATATTGATAGATGCCGGCATTAGCCGGAAAAGAATTGTGGAGGGACTACACAGTATTGGCGTCGAACCGGAGCAGTTAGACGGCATTTTTGTGACACATGAGCATTCAGATCATATTCAAGGAATACCCATGATGGCAAAGCAATTTGAAGTGCCGATCTATGCAACGGGAGGCACATTAGATCAAATCTGTGAAAAGGATAAAAAAAATGTCATAAAAAGAGAAAATCTATTTCAACTTTATGCAGATCAACCGGTAGGAATGGGTGATATGCAGATCATGCCATACAAAATGTCACATGATGCTGCTGATCCGGTATGTTATACTGTGGAAGCAGACGGGCAAAAGGTCAGCATGGCAACCGATCTGGGGGTGTACGATGACTACATTGTAGATCATTTAGAGGACAGCGATGTGTTGCTGATTGAAGCAAATCACGACATCAGTATGTTGGAGGCAGGACATTATCCGTATCCGCTCAAGCGTCGTATTTTGGGAGAATGGGGACATTTGTCCAATGAGGACTCCGGACGGCTGTTATGCAGTTTGATGGGGGATCATTTGAAATATGCATTTTTGGCACATTTATCAAAAGAGAACAATTATCCGGCATTGGCATATGAAGCAGTACGATGCCAGATATGGGAGGAAATGGGCTCTAAAGAAGTTCCATTTCAGTTACAAGTAGCCGAGAGGGACAAGCCATCACAGCTTGTTACAATATAAAAAGACATACAGATCATGTATGGAAATGGAGGACATCATGAAAAAAACAGTAGTAACCGTAGTAGGTAAAGATAGCGTAGGGATCATTGCAAAGGTATGCACATATCTGGCAAACAACACCATTAATATTTTGGATATCTCACAGACGATCGTGGGTGGCTTTTTTAATATGATGATGATTGTAGATCTGGAAGACTGCGCCAAAGAATTTGGTGTCGTTGTTGATGAATTAGAGCAGATCGGGGAAGAAATGGGCTGCGTTATCAAGGCACAGCGTGAAGATATTTTTGACAAAATGCATCGTATTTAATGACAGAAATGGAGGATACTATGATTAACATACATGAGGTTTTAGAAACCAATGATATGATAGAAAAAGAAAATCTGGATGTGCGTACAATTACGCTGGGCATTAGCTTGCTTAGTTGCTGCGATAACGATTTGGATCGTTTGATCGACAAGATATACAATCGTATTACAACGGTTGCAAAAGATCTTGTCGAAACAGGAAAGGCAATCGAGAAAGAGTTTGGTATTCCAATTGTAAATAAAAGAATTTCGGTAACTCCGATCGCTTTAGTTGGTGCATCCGCATGTAAAACACCGCAGGATTATGTGCGTATTGCACAGACTCTGGACAAGGCAGCCAAAACGGTAGGTGTCAACTTTATCGGTGGGTACAGTGCCCTGGTGTCTAAAGGAATGACGAAGAGTGATGAACTTTTGATCCAGTCGATCCCAGAGGCTCTTGCAACAACAGATTTTGTCTGCAGTTCCGTGAATTTGGGATCTACAAAGACCGGAATTAATATGGATGCAGTAAAAATGATGGGCGAGATCATTTTGCAGACAGCAGAAGCAACCAAAGAGAAAGACAGCATTGGCTGTGCTAAATTAGTTGTATTTTGTAATGCACCGGATGACAATCCGTTCATGGCGGGTGCTTTCCATGGTGTTACGGAGGCAGATGAAATAATTAACGTTGGTGTCAGTGGACCGGGTGTTATGCGCAAGGCATTGGAGTCCGTTCATGGAACAGATTTTGGAACGCTTTGTAATACAGTCAAGAAGACAGCGTTTAAGATTACACGTGTTGGCCAGTTGGTCGCAAGAGAAGCATCAGAGAGACTTGGTATTCCATTTGGAATCATTGATCTTTCTTTGGCTCCGACTCCGGCAATTGGCGACAGCATTGCAGATATTTTCGTGGAAATGGGTCTGGAAAAGGCCGGTGCACCGGGAACGACAGCAGCATTAGCGTTGTTGAACGATCAAGTGAAAAAGGGTGGCGTTATGGCTTCCTCTTATGTAGGTGGATTAAGTGGAGCCTTTATTCCGGTCAGCGAGGATCAGGGAATGATCGATGCAGTGACGGAGGGAGCTTTGACTTTAGAAAAATTAGAGGCAATGACTTGCGTATGTTCTGTAGGTCTGGATATGATCGCTATACCTGGCGATACCAAAGCGACAACGATATCCGGCATCATTGCGGATGAGATGGCGATCGGTATGGTCAACCAGAAGACAACAGCAGTTCGATTGATCCCGGTTATTGGCAAAAAGGTCGGAGAAACAGTTGAATTTGGTGGATTGCTTGGCTATGCACCGGTAATGCCGGTGAATGCTTTTGATTGTGAAGAGTTTATTAATCGTGGTGGACGCATCCCGGCACCAATTCACAGCTTTAAAAACTAAGCGGTAAGTGACAAAAAGAATCATGTGTATGAATTGTGCCTGATGATTCCGGATTTAGGGATTGTCAGGCACATGGAGGATTAGAGTGAATAATAAAATAAAATCGGCAGATAAAAAAAGACTGCCCTTATGGTCCAAAATATTGATCGGTATTCTGATCGCTGTTATTTTGCTTGGGGGGATCGCATATGGCGTATTTACGTATTATTACCATCAAATGAATATCAAAGGATTAGAAGATAATGATACCCCGGCTGCAAAGGAATATTTTGATACCGATGAAAATACCGGTAATTTGGAAGAGTTGGATCCGAATAGTATTCATTTAGATAGTGCAGAGAGCGTCTCTACCAACAAAGATGTTATCAATATTTTGTTGTGTGGTGAAGAGAGTATTGGTGGTGGAAGAGGTCGCACAGATAGTATTATGATCGCTACGATCAATCAAAAGGACAATCAGCTTAAGCTAACTTCTATTATGCGTGATTCGTATGTGCAGATACCGGGATTTTCGGATAATAAGATCAATGCGGCGTACCATAATGGTGGTATGAAAACTTTGATCAAAACGATCAAGAAAAATTTTGGTATCGCAGTAGATGGTTATGTATTGGTTAATTTTGATTCATTTCAAAAAATTGTGGATGCTGTTGGTGGCATTGATATTACGCTGGACGAACAAGAGGTCAAATACTTAAACAGTACAAATTATATATCAGACACATCTAACCATACGTTGACGGTTGGTAAAAATCATATGAACGGGAATCAAGCCCTTGGTTTTGCACGTGTGCGTTATGTTATGCGTGATGGAGAATGCGGTGATTTTGCAAGAACACTTCGGCATCGTACGGTTATGACAGCACTTTATAAACGTGTGATCGACAAGTCAACACTGGAACTGGTTGCTATGATACCGAAGATCCTGCCGATGCTTACGACCAATATCAAAAAAGAAGATCTGGTCAACTATATTGCGATGGCAGTACAGGTGAGGGATCAGAACAAAAAGATCTATACGCTCAATGTTCCTGTGGAGGGCGGGTATAAGATCACTCGTGCCAGAAAGATGTCGATCATTTTGCCGGATCCGTTGTCTAAGAGTGTCAATAAAATGCAGAAGTTTATTTATGGTAGTACACTCGCAACCAAGGGGGAAAAAGAAGAGGGTGCCAATATTACGATTGGTCAGTAGAAATGCATGAGAGATGCAGAATGATCCGGATTGAACAATTGTATACAATTATACATTGACGCAAGTATACTTTTGTGATATGATGTGCCGAGGCGAGCTTGTGCGGATTCGACAAGATCTCACTAAAAGAGTAATGGGAATCAATGAAAGGAGAATGACTATGTCATTAGAATTATCAAAGAAAGCAGCAGCAGTTAAGCCGTCATCCACGTTGGCAATCACTGCTAAGGCAAAGGAATTAAAGGCACAGGGCAAAGATGTAGTAGGATTTGGTGCAGGTGAACCGGATTTTAATACACCGGAAAATATCTGCAATGCTGCTATTGATGCGATTAAGAGTGGCTTTACGAAGTATACGCCTGCTTCTGGAACAAATGAGTTGAAAGAGGCAATTTCTAAGAAATTCAAGAGCTTTAACAATCTGGACTATGCACCGGATCAGATTGTGATCAGTAATGGTGGCAAGCATTCTTTGACAAATATATTTACAGCATTGATCAATCCGGGCGATGAAGTGATCATTCCGGCTCCGTTCTGGTTGAGCTATCCGGAGATCGTAAAGCTTGCAGGAGGTGTTCCGGTTATTGTAAAGACAACCAAGGAGCAGAACTACAAGCTGACCGTAGATGATCTTAAGGCTGCGATCACAGACAAGACCAAAGCTCTTGTATTAAATACACCAAATAACCCAACCGGTATGTTGTATACAGAGGAAGAGCTTCGTGCAATTGCAGAAGTTGTTGTTGCAAACGATTTCTATGTAGTTGCTGATGAGATGTATGAGAATCTCGTTTATGGCGAGCAGAAGCATGTCAGCATTGCATCTCTTGGCAAAGATATTTATGACAGAACAATCACTTGCAGTGGTGTGGCAAAGAGCTATGCGATGACTGGCTGGAGAATCGGTTATACCGGATCTTCCAAAGAAATTGCGAAGATGATGGGTAGTGTACAGAGTCATCAGACTTCTAATCCAAACTCCATTGCACAGAAAGCAACCGTAGAAGCATTAAACGGCCCACAGGACTCTGTTGCAGCAATGCATGATGAATTTGATAAGAGACGCAAATACATGTATGAGAGAATCCAGAAGATGCCGCTTGTCAGTTGCATCGAGCCAATGGGTGCATTTTATGTATTTGTTGATGCCGGTGAAGTATTAGATAAGTCTTACCAGGGTGAGAAAGTCGGTACGGTAGCACGCATGGCAGAGATTTTGATCAATGAGTATAACACTGCAGTTGTACCATGCGCTGACTTTGGTTTTGACGATCATTTGCGCTTGTCCTATGCAATCTCTATTGAGCAGATCGAAAAGGGCCTGGATCGTATCGAAAGTTTCTTAAAAGGTTTGGAATAAATGAAACGAATCAAATACATTATTATTATGGCAGCAGTCCTAGTGACTGCTGTCTGTTTTATGATCACATTTTTAAGAAAGAACCAGGCGGGTAAACCGGACCAAGTGCCAGAAGCCTCTTTTGTGTTTGCAGATAAAGCAGAATCCGAGGGGGATTATAGCTATATTGTGCAGCAGGATACGTCGGGAGGTGCATTATTCGGTATTTACCGCACCGATAGCAATGGTGTTGAAAAAGTATATGAAAAGCAATTCTCACATCCGACGATTTTTTGGAAGTATGGCGCGCGAGTATATATTATACAAGATATTCATGAGAAAAAGCAGATACAGACAACGGTTTACGAGATATCGGATCCGCAGAAACCTGTGGAAGAGCAAACCTATGAGCAGCAAGGCAGTTTGATGGGAACCAACCTGTCGGGAGAATATCTGAGGGTTGTGACTAAACAAAAGGACAAGCCGTCTGCCGTAAGTCTATATTTGGGATGCAGGACAAGATATCGGTTATACGCTGCCCGGTGGCAGCTTAAAGAGCCAAAAAATCCGCCAAAGACGAAAGAGGATACCGTCAATGGAGATAAAGCATTGCAAAAAAATAAATGGTATCAGCAAGTTCAAGGATCAGATCATACATTAGTTCCTTATGATAGAGATTTAAATTTGCAGGTGAATATAGACTTTGGGAAAGAAGTGACTTTGTGCATGCGATCAGATATCGGGAAGCAGCAGTCCAAAATATATCCTCAAAATCGACCGCAGGAAAATGTGATCGTGGATAACCGACGCGGTTATATTGGATTATGTGTGTGGAATCCGGAAAAATCGACGTATCGGTATGTTTTATTGAATTATAATGCCGCGATAGGGTTTAAGGAAGTGTGGCACAGTGAACAATATGAGACGCCGGTGCTTGGACAGATACGTGCCAATGAGTTGTATTTATTTGCACACGGCACAGGAAAAATACAAGAACTGCCACTCTAACGTTTTTGCCAGAGTGGCAGTTCTTGAAAGAAATCATATATTATGATAAATATTATAAGCGGTCAGCAATATTATAGATCAGCTTTTCACTTTCATCCCATCCAAGGCAAGGATCTGTGATAGATTTGCCATAAACACCATCACCGATCTTCTGGTTGCCCGGTTCAATATAGCTTTCGATCATAACACCTTTGACTAATTTCTTGATCTCATCTGAAACATTACGGTTGTGTAATACTTCATAAACGATCCTTGGCTGCTCGTAGTAGCACTTATTAGAATTTGAATGGTTAGCATCAACGATGCAGGCCGGATTCTTTAGGTTAAGTTTACTGTACATTTCTGCCAGACGGATCATATCTTCATAATGATAATTAGGCTTGCTCTGATCGTGTTTATTAACGGCACCGCGCAAAATAGTATGTGCATACGGATTGCCATCTGTCTTAACTTCCCATCCGCGATACATAAATGTATGACTTCCCTGAGCAGCGATACAAGAGTTAAGCATAATGCTGTAAGTACCACTGGTTGGATTCTTCATGCCGCAAGGAATATCAATACCGCTGGCGGTCAGACGATGCTGCTGATTCTCTACAGAACGTGCACCAATGGCAACATAAGATAAGATATCAGAAAGATATGGCCAGTTTTCAGGATAGAGCATCTCATCTGCTGCAAATAAATGAGTTTCAGCGATAGAGCGAAGATGCATCTTGCGCATAGCGATCAGACCTTCAGCGAGATCGGGTGCTTTTTCCGGATCCGGCTGATGAACGATTCCTTTATAACCCTCCCCGGTAGTACGAGGCTTGTTGGTATAGATTCTTGGAATGATAAGGATCTTATCCTTAACTTTATCCTGAACCTTTGCCAAACGGCCAATATAATCACATACAGAATCTTCGTTGTCAGCAGAACAAGGACCAATGATTACTAAAAATTTGTCAGACTCACCGGTAAAGACTTTCTTAATCTCCTCATCTCTTTGTGCTTTTAACTGTTTGTGGGCTTCCGGAAGTGGATATTCGCTTAATAGCTGCTCCGGTGACATCACTTTTTTTACATAGGTTTTTCCCATATTTTTCCTCCTTCTGCTTTGACATTTGCTGCAAAGCGTATTTTATTTTGTTGTTTTTGGCAGGACAAATAGTTTGTCAAATCTGCCATTCGTAGTCACACAATTTCTTATTCTAAAATAAGTCGTGTAAATCGTCAATTGAAAATTTGCGGGTTTCGTGGTTGGAAATGACAAGATTTGCTCGTCTTTCCGCCATTTTACAGGCTATTTCCTACATAAATGGTAAGAAATAAAATTTTATTGAGAAAAATGATCAAATAGCGGTTCAAATGAGAAAATATACTTATTTATATCGATCTTTTATCGTAAAAAGCGTGTAAATTCGACAAAATCTACATTGAAATTCTTTACTTTTTGGATGCTTAGTGATAAAATATCTCACAGAATTCATAAATTAAGGAGGATAATTCAAAAATGGCTAGAGCAAAACAGTCTATGGATGGAAATACCGCTGCAGCACACGTGGCGTATGCCTACACAGAAGTAGCAGGTATCTATCCTATCACACCTTCCAGCCCGATGGCAGATTCTGTTGATCAGTGGTCTGCAGCAGGACAGAAGAACATCTTTGGAAACACAGTTAAAGTGGTAGAAATGGAGTCTGAGGCAGGTGCAGCAGGTACCGTACATGGTTCCCTTGCAGCAGGTGCACTTACAACTACATTTACCGCATCTCAGGGTCTTTTACTTATGATCCCTAATATGTACAAAATCGCTGGTGAGCAGTTACCTAGTGTATTCCATGTATCTGCACGTACCGTATCTACACATTCTTTGAATATTTTCGGTGATCACAGTGATGTATATGCTTGTCGTCAGACAGGTTTCGCAATGTTAGCAGAGACAAATCCACAGGAAGTTATGGACTTAAGCCCGGTAGCACATCTTGCTGCATTAGAGGGTAAAGTACCTTTCATCAACTTCTTTGATGGTTTCCGTACCTCCCATGAGATTCAGAAGATTGAGAAATGGGATTATGAAGATCTGAAAGATATGTGTCCTATGGACGCAGTTGAAGAGTTCCGTGCACATGCATTGAACCCAGAGCATCCGGCAGCTCGTGGTACTCACGAGAACGGTGATGTTTTCTTCCAGCATCGTGAGGCTTGTAACAAGGCTTATGATGAACTTCCGGCAGTTGTTGAGAAGTATATGAAGAAAGTAAATGAAAAATTAGGTACAGACTATGATCTGTTCAACTACTATGGTGCAGCAGATGCAGACCGTGTTATTATCGCAATGGGATCCATCTGTGACGTAGCTGAGGAAGTTATTGATTACTTAACAGCTAAGGGCGAGAAAGTTGGTTTGATCAAAGTTCGTTTGTATCGTCCATGGTCTTCAGAGGCAATTCTTAAGGTAATTCCTAAGACTGCTAAGAAGATCGCTGTACTTGATCGTACGAAAGAGCCTGGTTCTCTTGGTGAGCCATTGTACCTCGATGTAGTTACTACTCTTCGCGAGGCAGGATTAAATGATATCGTGGTAACAGGTGGTCGTTACGGTCTTGGTTCTAAAGATACTCCTCCTTCATCTGTATTTGCAGTATACAAAGAGTTGGAGAAGGATGCTCCTAAGGCTCGTTTCACAATCGGTATTGTCGATGATGTAACAAACTTGAGCTTGCCAGAGGTTAAGCCGGCTCCTATCACATCCGCACCTGGTACAAAAGAGTGCAAGTTCTGGGGTCTTGGTGGAGATGGTACAGTAGGTGCTAATAAGAACTCTACAAAGATCATTGGTGACCATACAGACAAGTACATTCAGGCATACTTCCAGTATGACTCTAAGAAGACCGGTGGTGTTACCATTTCTCACTTACGTTTTGGTGATAACCCGATCAAGAGCCCATACTACATTAACCAGGCTGACTTCGTAGCATGCCACAATCCTGCATATGTAACACAGGGTATGAAGATGGTACAGGATGTTAAGCCGGGCGGAGTATTCATGATCAACTGCCAGTGGAGTGATGAAGAGTTAGATCATCATTTGAACGCAGAGGCTAAGAAATATATCGCTGATAACAACATTCAGCTTTACACGATCAACGCGATCGATAAGGCAATCGAGATCGGTATGGGTAAACGTACTAACACGATCTTACAGTCCGCATTCTTTAAATTAGCAGACGTTATGCCGATCGATGAAGCTGTTGAGTTCATGAAGCAGGCAGCTAAGAAGTCTTATTCTAAGAAGGGTGACGCTGTCGTAGAGATGAACTACAAGGCAATTGATGCCGGTGTTGACGCTGTACACAAAGTAGAAGTTCCGGATTCTTGGAAAAATCCTACACCAGATGCTCCAGCTAAGGAGAAGACAGGACGTAAAGAGGTTGTTGATATGGTCAACAAGCTTCTTGAGCCGATCTCCAAGATGGATGGTGACAGCCTTCCGGTATCCGCATTTGCTGATATTGCAGATGGTCAGTTCGTAACAGGAGCTTCCGCTTATGAGAAACGTGGTACTGCAGTAACCGTTCCAGTATGGGATCCGGATACATGTATTCAGTGTAACAACTGTGCATTTGTATGTTCTCATGCAACGATCCGTCCATTCTTGCTGAGCGAGGATGAGGTGAAAGCAGCACCTTCTAATATTAAACTTTCCGATACTAAGCCAAAGGCTGGAGAATATAAGTTCACAATGAGCGTATCTCCTTTGGATTGTATGGGATGTGGTGAGTGTATCACAGTATGTCCTAAGGCAGCTGATGGCGCTATCAAGATGGTACCTCAGGAGTCTCAGGCAGCTGAGCAGCCGGTATTCGACTACTTAGTAGCTAATGTTGGTAAGAAAGACAGCGGATTCGCTGACACAACACCTAAGGGAAGCCAGTTCAACCAGCCACTCCTTGAGTTCTCAGGAAGCTGTGCAG
>OLRA01001397.1_pt1 | contig 28656 bp, 18 predicted proteins | sample 1673011 | NCBI WGS metagenome assembly OLRA01 (sample SAMEA3136746, study PRJEB25190) | human gut metagenome | reverse complement strand
TGTATATGTTGCACTCTTTTCTGTTATACTTACTACATCTTGTTTCTTTCCTATAACGACTGCTACAGGATTAGATGAATTATTTGAGACAACTTTATAGTTACTATTACCTGTTACATAATAATATATATTATATGTTCCTGCATTTCTTCCCTTCGATGTTGGAATAGTCACACTACCTACTGATAAATAATTTGATTCAGTAAGAACTGTTCCAACTGAATAATATATTGTTCCTTGTACACCAGTAGTACTTACCATAGATTTTTCTTCACCATATATTATTCCTGTTACTGGTGATACTTTTGCAGTATTTCCAATCTTATTAACTACTAGTGTATATGTTGCTGTTTTTGTTGAATATGTATAATTTGTTCCATCTGTTACTTTTGCTGTTATTGTTGTTGTACCTGCAGCTATTATTGTTACTCTTCCAGACGCATCTATTGTTGCAACTCCAGTGTTACTTGACGAATAACCAACTATTCCATCACCTGTTTTTGTTAATGTATTTACAAATGAAGCATTACCATAATCTTTCGTAACACTCTTTGTTGCATAACTTATACTACCATGTGCTTTACCTATTGTTACACTTACTGGACCACCTTTTGTTGACTCGTAATTTGTTCCTGTTGCATCAACATAGTAATAAACTTTATATGTATCCGCATTTTTACCTGACGCTGTTGGAATACTTGTACTACCACTTGTTTTATAATTTGAACTTGTTAATTCTGTTCCTATTGAGTAATATATTGTTCCTTGTACATTACTTGTTGTTACAAGATTACCAGTTGAGCCATATTTTAATCCTGTTACAGCAGAAACTGTTGTTGGATTATTTGTATTACTTATCTTTATTGTTGCACAAGCACTATTTGATTTATAATTATTATTTCCTGCACTTGTTGCTTTTGCACTATAGTCACCAACATTTACTGGTGCACTTGATAATGCTGTCCCAGAGCATGTTGTACCACTATAATATGTATATGTTATTGTCGTTTTACTTTCTGCTGTTGCAGTTGCTTCTACTTTTTGACCTGTATAGTTTGTACTTATAGAAGACATAGTAATAACATCTGTTTTTTTATTTATTGTTATTGTTGATGATATAGGACTTGTATCCTTGTGATTTCCATCGCCGAATACTTTTACATATACTGTAACTGGTGTTGTTGTTGCATCAGTTCTTGTTGGAAGAGTTGTACTCCAATTTGTTTGATCAGTACTATATTTAATTGTTCCTCCAGAACCGCCAGTAACACCTATCGTATGTGGTTTTCCATCATACGTTCCTGAATATGCAGTTAATGTTGGACTAACAGAATTAGTTTTATTTATTGTAATTGTTGCTTTACTAGAAACTGCATTGTAATTACTTGCTGATATTTTAAAATATACTGTAACTGGTGTTGTTGTTGCATTTGTTACTGTTGGTTTTGTTGCACTATATGTTCCATTTTCAGTTAACGAATATGTTATTGTTGCACCACTCGTTGGTTTTGTTACGCTTACACTTATTGTATGTTGATTTCCATCATAGAAACCTTCATATGAACTTGCTGTATATGTTATTGTTGCAAAATTTATTGTTATTGTTGATGATATCACACTTGTATCCGTATGATTTGAATCTCCAACTACCTTTACATATACTGTAGTTGTTCCTTGTGCCGTTCTTGTTGGTTTTGTTGTACTCCACGTCTTATTATCTGTACTATAATGTATTGTTCCACCACTTCCACCTGTTACTCCAATTGTATGTTGTTGTCCATCATATGTTCCTGAGTAAGCTGTTAATGTTGGATTTGTTGAACTTGCTTTTTCTATTACTATAGTTATATCTGCTGTTGCAGTTACTAAGCTTGTATTATCTGTTGCTGTTACTGTTAATTTATATGTTCCTACTGGTGGTACTACTTTATCACTTGTTGTTATTGTTGTTCCATTAATAGTAAAGTATCCATTTGTATTTCCTGCTGTTATTGCATAACTATAATTTCCTGTACCATTATCTGCACCTTTAAATACAAGTGCTTGTGGTGTTGTACTATATTTTATAGAAGCAAGAGTTTGTGCATCAAATGTTAATGCATTTGCAGTACTTGTTAATGCAATATATCCATTACCTGCGCCTAATTTTGTTTTTATGTTTGAATTAGTACTTCCAGTCAATATAGTCATACTTCCAGTAGTATTATAACCTGTATATGTATAACCTGGTTTTGCAACAACATTTGTTATTGTTGCTTCTTTTCCATAATCAAGTTTTTGATAGTAATCTGTTAATTCTGAACTTGTTTTTCCATCTATTGTTATATCAAATGATTTTATACCTGAATCTGGATTAACATCATAATAATATTGGTTAATTGAATAGTTTGCTGTATATTCACGATTACCATAACTACCTGATTTAATAGTTACAGCCTTACTTGCTTCGCTTAATCCTGTTCCTGTCCATCCTGTAAATGTATGACCTGTCTTTGTTGGATTATTTAATGTTATATCAGCATCTGTTACTTTATAACTTGTTGGATTAGTAGCACTAACTGTTCCACCATTTAAATTATATTTAATTGTATATGTTACAACATTCCATGTTGCATTAAAGTTTCTTGAACTATCAACTGTAACACTTGTTCCAGCAGTATATGTTTTATTTACTACTGTATCATTCCATCCACCAAATGTATAACCATTTCTTGTGAATGTATTACTTGGCATTGTTACACTTATACCAATTTTTGAACCAGAATAATTCATATATCCTGTTCCAGCTGCTGAACTAGGAGCTGTTCCTGTTCCTCCATTTGCTGTAAAGTTTGCTGTTATAGCATATGTATATGATGAATAATAAGTTGTATTTGCTGTTGTTGGTGTTACTACACTTGCATTTGCAGCATTACTTGTACTTATTCCTCTATATGTATATGATCCTCTATTTGCTTTTACAGCATCTGGTATTGTTATATTTGTATTAATTGTATTTACTCCACCAGATTTAGAAATATATGTTCTTGTATTTCCTGCTGTTACACTTGCTGCTTTACTTCCATCATAATAATTAAATGTTGCATTTACTGTTTTTTGATAATATGCATATAATACAGTCATTGCTGTTGTAGTTGGTGTTCTAGAATTAATACTATCTGCTGTTATTGACCAGCCCTTAAATGTTGCTCCATCATATGCACTTGGTGTTGGTGCCGCACTAGCAGTTGTAACATAATTTGTTCCATTTGAATATGCTGTTCTTGTTCCAGTACCTGTTGTATGTGCAGTGCCATTATAGTAATAATATGTTATTGTTGCTTGATAATAAGCATAATAATTTGTTGTTCCTGTATTTACACTTATTGGTGTTGTTGAATTTGCTGCTGTTACACCCTTATATGATGTACCATAATATCCTGTACTTCCTGTTACCGCACTTGGAATACTTACATTAGAATTTACAATAACATTATTGTATCCCAAATATTGAACACCTGTTGTTGTTGTACTTGTTTGTGTATTAGCATATGTATCTGTTCCACTATGATAATAGAAATTTAATGTTACTGTTTTTTGATATGATGCATAGTATGTCTGATTACTTGTTAATACTACTGCCGAATTTGCATCTACTGTTTTAGCTGCATTTGCTACACTACTTGTACTATAATGTCTAAATGTATATCCACTTGGTGTTCCTAAAGCTGCTGGTGAAGTTATACTTCCACTTGTTGCATTATTATATATTGTTACTGATTTTGTTTCTGATTTAGAATTATAGTAATTAAATGTTGCAGTTAAAGTTTTCTTATATATTGCATATAATGTTACATCATGATTTGGCATTTCATAACTCGAAAGAGCACTAGTTGCATCTTTATTTGTATTCCATCCAACAAATTCATAACCTGATTTTTCAGCTTTTTTTGTTAAATCTACTAATGATTTATATTTAGTACTTGCTGTTTGTTTTGCTGTGCTTCCTCCATTTGTTGTTGCATCATAAGTTACTGTATAACTTACATAACCAGTACTAGGTGTCATTGTTATGTTACCTACTGGCATTGTAAATGTTGCACTTGCATTTGTTTGATTTGCAACCAAATTTGTATTACTACTTGTCCATCCTGTAAATATATAACCAGTATTTGCTGCTGCTTTTAATGTTATTGTACTTCCATAATAATAACTTCCACTAGCTGTACTTCCTGTTGTTGTTATTCCTGTAGTACTTCCTAATGTAAATGTATATTTATTTCTTGTATATTTATATGTTACTACTGTACTTCCATCACCTGCTATTGTCACAGTTTGCACACTTGGTGCTGTAAATCCAATATAATTAGAATTATTTTTCACATCTTTAACTGCTGGTGACACACTTGAATCTGTTGTACCAGTTAAATTATCTGTATCATCTGCTTCACTTGGATATGTACCATCTAATTTTTGTTTATAGTGTTTTACAACATACTTTGTATTTGTATTTGCTTTCCATTGTGCATACAATGTTATATTTTTTGTATATGTCCATTTCCATGTTTTTCCACTTTCATACACACCAGAAGTTGTTAATCCCCAAACTGTTCCTGTTCCAGCTGCTTTTTCATTCCATCCATTAAATGTATAGCCTGTTTTTGTAAATGTATTTTTCTTTGTTATAAAATTGCTATCGTATGTTGCGGTATCATTTGTCATTGTTCCTGATCCGCCATTTGAATTATATGATACTGTATATGAATTTGCTTTACATACTGCATATAATGTTTGAGTATTTAATTTATCTGTTACATCTCCTCCATTATATGATGTTCCATTTCCATCAGCACTCGTATTCCATGAACATGTATATCCTGTTTCTGATATTGCTGGTATTGTTATACTAGGTTTTGTTCCCCAATGTGCATATAATGTACCATTTGATGTATATGATGTATTTTTAAATGAACTTGTTATATATCCATTTTCATTTATCATTTGTGTACCAGCTGTTACATCTGTATAATATCCTGAATAGCTATAACTCTTTGTTATTGCACTTGGAATTGTTATTCCTGTATTATTTGCATTAAAGCCTACTGTATAGCTTCTTGTTGGTTTAGTTATTGTATTCGCACTTGTTGTCATTGCTTTAGTTAATGCACTATCTAAATATATTCCTGTATTATATTTTTCATAGATAGATGTTGTTCCTGCTGTTGTTGCGCCATTTCCATTTAAAGAAATTGTATATGTATTAGATACCGTTATACTTGGATCTAATGTTGTTTTTGCATTTGGATTTGTTGCTATATCTTTCACTGCTCCTGCAGCTATTTCTAATGTTATTTTACCATTTAATGTTATTCCGTTTAAAGTAAGTGTATAACTATATACGCCATTACTTACACTATTATAAGTTAATGTTTTTGTGCTTGGATTTACTATTGTTCCATTTACTAATACACTTATATCTGATGTTGTAAATTCTGAATTATTTATTCCACTTGCTGTTTCTGTTATCTTTATTGGTATTGTTACACTATTATTATTTATTTCTGATGAACTTGCTGCTCCATTTAATTCTATTTTTGGTGCAACTGTATCCCTTCTTACATATGTTGTTTTTGTATCACTTATATTTCCAGCGTTATCTATTGCTCTAAATTCTATTTCTAAATTTCTATCTACTGTATATGTTATTGAACCTACACCATTTGTTATTGCTATAGCCCTTGTTGTCCATGTTCCATTTTCTTTCCATTGATATTCTTTTATTCCTGATCCAGAGTCTGCACCGTTTAATGTTATAGTAACATCTTTGTTTGTCCAATTACCATTACTTGAATTTGTTAATGTTAGTGTTGGGTTTGTTTCATCTTTATAATAAGCATATAATGTTGTATTTGCTGTATATGTTGTATTTGTTGCTTTTTCAGTTATATATCCATTTTCATTTATTATTTGGTCTCCTTGACCATTTTCTTTTGTATAATATCCTTTAAATGTATATCCTGTCTTTGTTGGTTTTGCTATTGGATTTGCACTTGTTGTCATTACTTTAGTTAATGAACTATCTAAATATATTCCTGTATTATATTTTTCATAAATAGCTGTTGTTCCTGCGGTTGTTGCACTCTTATTATCAAGTGTTATTGTATATTTTTCTGCTTCTTTTGTAAAATTTGCTGTTGCAGTTATTTTTGTATTTATTGTTGTACTATTAGGAGTTATTGTATAACTTGAAAATTTAGATGTATATCCTGTTATTGTCTTTGGACTTGCTGTTGCAATTCTTCCATCAGATAATGTTATTACATTATTTGATACTGTATATGTTGTTCCTGGTATAACTATTAATTGTGTTGGAGTTATACTACCTAAATTTGTATCATTAACTTTAAAATTAATCGTATTAAATGATATATCTAAATGATTTGTTCCATCTACTGTATATTTTTTTGAATATGGTATTGTTACTCCATCTATTTTAAATCCATATATTTCATAACTTGTTCCATAATCATATGTTCCACTAAAATCATTTAAATATCCTTTGTCTTCTCCATTAACTTTTATACCTGTTTGTATTTTATTATTATATCCTGCATAATACCATGTTCCATCTATATTATAATTTAAATCTAATTTTACTTGTTTCTTTTGCCATACCGCATATAAAGTAACATCCTTAATATTTTTTAAATCATCTTTACTATTAGCATCTTCAGAAGGTTCATATGTTGTTCCTGCCAAATATTCGGCTGATGTGCTAGTTGATGATTTAGACCATCCAGTAAAGTTATATGAAGATCTATTTGGTGTTTCTTTAGGCAAAACTGTACTTTCACCAAATACTTTATAAATTGAACTTGGTGCATTTTGCCCACCATTTTCATTAAAATCAATTTTATATACTGGTCTATATTTATAATTTTCTATAACATTTTTTGCTGTACTACTTGGATTTGTAGTACTAAAAGTTATATAAAATACTTTTTCATTTTCTTTATCATCGTCATAATTTTTATTACTAACTATAGTAAAATCACTGTTTTTATATGTACAATTTTTATTAGCAGTAGTTCCATCTGTAGTACAGTTATAATCAGTTGAAGTATCTGAATAAACAGGTTTAAAATCTGATATTTCTATATTAACTCCATCTGCACTAATGCTATTTAGTCTATTATACTAATTACAATTATATATTAAATTTATCATTTTGTCACCTAGTTTTAAGCAAATATATTAGAAAAACTCACTTATTTTTTTAAATTATATTACTGTATAAAAATACTGTGGATAACATATAAATTTTAGATAATAAAAACCTTATTTCTATATTTAAGAAATAAGGTTTACTCTTATTCAAATTCATCTCTTTTTACTATGTAATAATATAATGTATTACCATCAATTGTTTCAAATTTAGATGTATTATCATCTATTTTAATATATACTATTGTCTTTTTTGTATTATCTCTTACATCTAATAATTCTCTAAATGTTTTAATTTGAATATTGTTTTCTTTATTTGAAGTTTCATGTTCTGCTTCAGTTATATATGCATCATATTGTCTTAATATTTTACTAATATATTTATCATAGTTACTTGTTTGTTTTGATAGTTCCATTTTATCTTTAATAACTTTAGCTAAAAGTGCCAAAGCAACTAAATCACATAATATTGCCATTATATAAAGAACAACGTTAGTTGCAGTATTAGATGTTTTGCCTTTAAATATTCCATTTTTAATAGAAGGCTTATTTTTCGTAATATCAATTACTTGTTCTGACAATGGTATATCTAAATGCATTATAGTGTTTCTAGATATATTATTTAAACCCTTATATTTACCAGTATAATTAATATAATAATTTATTCTTAAATTACATTTTGCACTTATTCCATATGTCTTTTTAAACTCATTAGTAATATAATTATATTTACCATAATCTATTTTGAAATTTTTTACTTTATTTATTGTCTTAGAATCACCTGAATCCTTTTGTGTATCTTCAATAACCTCAGTATTTTTATAAATTACTTTGTTTTTATCATCAGGATCTACTATAGTTATTATCGCTTCTGCTTTTGTTGTTGCATCATATAATAAATTATTTTCTAAATTATTAATATAACTAAATGTTACATCAACATAATCTATTATACTAGATATATATTGCATTCCCTCTTCAAGATATGAAGTATTATAATATGATGAATCATTTAAATATACTCTATAACTTGTTGCAACAGTTTCTTTATATTTTATACTTTGATATTTCTTTAGTCTATATGATCCATTAGATAATATTATCGAAATAAATACTAAAACAATAATCAAAAAAGTATATATTGCATTCTTTTTATTGTCTTTTTTCATATTCTTCTCCTATCTATTTATTTAAATATAATATAAGAATATTATAAAGCACAACAAATAAATATTAGAACAAATATTTAGGTTCCCTTTTATTCTTTTTTATTGTATACCTTATATTATTTTATATACATAGTTATATTTGAGTAGGTATTTACGTGTGAATTTATTCAATTATTAATTAGATTGAATGTAATTAATTGTCATTGCTGATGCTGTTACTTTTATATCTTCAGTAGCAAGCGAATTATTATTATTTACAAGTTTAACAGTTATATCTTTTGATCCACCATTTGCAGCTAATGTTTGACCTTCTGCAATTGCTGATCCATCAGAATATTGTACAGTATATGCTAATCCTTTACAAAAGTTAGTTGATGCTGTTGTTGCAGAACCTGTTGATGATGAAACGCATGTTAAAGTTGGTGTTGATACACTATTTACTTTTGCATTAATTGATCCATTATTTTTTACTTTAAATGTATAAGTAATTGTATCTCCTGGAGCCTTTAATGTTCCAAGATCACCTGATACTGTTGTACTACCTGTTTGAATTCCAAATTTACCTGATGATGGTAATGCTGCATATCCTGTTGCAGCTCCTGCACTCATATTGTCAAATCTAATATCCCATGTAGCTGTTGCAACTTTTGCTGTACCACTAATATTTAAATTCGATGATAAAGATGCATATGCTACTGATATTCCTACTAATCCTACCGCCAAAACTCCTAGTAAAATATTTTGTGTTTTATTATTCATATTTTTTCATCTCCCTATTATTATTTATTTAGCACTAAGTGTACTACTTCTTCACACTCCTCCTCTATTTTAATTATAGCACATTTTTATTTATAATCAATAAAAAATAAATACATGAATATGATGATATTCATGTATTTAAATTATTTTGTTACAATATAAAATTTTATATTGAGTAGGTATTTGTGTGGTTAATTTTTTATATTTTAATATTGCACGTAATTAATTATCATTGGTGAAGCAGTTACCGCTATATCTTCACTTGCAAGTGTTGCATTGCTACTATTAACTATTTTTAAAGTTATATTTTTAGAAGCTCCAGATGTTAGTGTATTTCCAACTGCTATAGTTTTTGGGCTTTCACTAGTATATTCAATTGTATATGTTAAATTAGCACATACATTATTTGCAACTGTTTGACTTCCACCTGAAGCGACTGGTGCACATGTTAACTTTGGTGCTGTTATTGAACTTATTTTAGCATTAATACTTCCTGCATTTTTTACATTAAATGTATATGTTATTGTATCTCCTGGAGCTTTTAATGTTCCAATATTTCCTGATACTGATGTACCAGATGCTGCAAGTTTACCAGTTGTTGGTAATGTTGCATATCCTGTAGCTGTTCCTGCATTCATTCCTTCAAAATGTACATCCCATGTAGCTGCTGCTACTTTAGCTGTACCATTAATTGTTAAATTTTGTGATAAAGATGCATATGCTACAGTTATTCCTATTAAACCTACTGCAAGTACGCCTAATACAATGTTTTGAATTTTATTATTCATAATTTATTTCTCCTTCTATTTAAGTTATATATTATTTCCACACTCCTCCTCTATTTTAGTTATATCATATTTTTAAAGCATAATCAATAATCAGAAGCATTAAAAAAAGGATAATATTGTTATCCTTTAAAAATCTGATCTTTTTGCTAAATAATAATATAATGTATCTCCATCTATTATTTCAAATTTAGATGTATCATCATCTAATCTTATATATATAATTGTTTTATTAATATTATTTCTTACATCTAATAATTCTATAAATGAACTAATTTTAACACTATTACCTTTATTTGTTGTTTCATGTTCTGCCTCAGTAATATAAGAATCATATTGTTTTAATGCTTTGCTAATAAACTTGTCATATTTGCTTATTTTTTTTCTATCTGATACTTCTTTAGAAATCATTTTAACTAATATAATTAATGCTGCAAAAGCACATATTATAGACATTATATAAAGTATTATATTTAATCTTGTATTAGAAGATAAACCATTATATGATTTTAAATTAATAGCAGGAGCATTTTTAGAAATATTAATCATTTGTTCTGATAAAGGAATATCTAAGTACATTACATTACTTTTTGATATATTGTTTAATCCTTTATACTTTCCTGTATAATCAATATAATAATTAATTCTTAAATTACATTTTGCACTTATACTATATTTTGTTTTAAATTCATTAGTAATTTTATTATATTTAGCATAATCAATTTTATAATTTTTTACTTCATTAATTGTATTACCAGTACCTGAATCTTCTTTTAAATTATCTAATACTTCAGTACTTGTATAAATCACTTTATTACTATCATCAGGATCTACAATTGTTATTACTGCCTCTGCTCTTGTTTTAGCATTATAATTTAATTGATCAGCAAAGTTAGTAATATAACTAAATGTTACATCAACATAATCAATTATATTTGATATATATTGCATCCCTTCATCTAGATATGGTGAACTATAATACGAATTATCACCCAAATATACTTTATAATTTGTTGTTATTGTTTCCTTATAACTAAGACTTTCATAGTTTTTTAGCTTATATGACTTATTTGCAAGTATTACTGAAATAAATACAAGTATAATTATCAAAAAAACTGATACTATATTTTTTTTAGAATTTTTTTTCATACTAATTCTCCTATCTTAAAGCTTCCCTTAGCCAAATGCTTGGAAGACCAATATATTTTATTCTGAATGATACTGTTCCTATAACATCCTTTTCTTTAGCAATGTTATTATCAACTTGATCGTTATTATCACCTTTGGTTTTAAAATATACTTTACCATCTCGTTTTATTACTTTATAAACTCTATGTGAGATTATTTTATCATTCCATCTAAAAACAAGTATGTCACCTTTTTTTATTTCTTTTACTTCTCTAGAATTAGCTCTTCTCGCTATAATGACATCACCTCTATAAATGTAAGTATTCATCGAGTTAGATCCAATAACAAACATTTGATACTTTATTAGTCCTGAGTTTAATAAAACAATTATAAGTAAAATTGATGTCACAACTACAGATGCTAATCTACTATACTTATTTTTTTTCGGAGAAGGTAAAAACCTAATCGGTGGTTTAATCAATATCAGACCAACTAGCAATGGAAACGCAGTTTCAAGCACAGAATTTAAGTAAGGTCCAAAATTTGGTACAATTGGTATTATAAATATATATGTTTCCATAATTATTCTATATATAATACAATTGATTACATTACTTTTTGAACATAATATTGATAGAAATATATTTCTAGATATACTTGTAAGTACCACAAGTCCTATATATTCATATACATCATCACTTACGTTAAAGTTATATAAATAATATTTTGAAAATGAGTCATATAATATAAAAATTATACAAGATAATATTATTATTATTTTATTATTATCGGATTTTGTTAGATAAATATATCTAATTAGTTCCATTAAAACAATATATATAATTGTTGGTATTATATTGTATATTATATCAGTTAAACCAAATGTATATATCGTTCTTGCAAAACCAGTAAATAATCCGCTAATATATATAAATATGAAATAAAATAATAAACATATAATTACTGTTTTTAATATCTTTTTTTGTTTAAAATCATTTTTAATGTCTAACTTAAATACGCTATAAAGTGCTATAAAACTAATAAATAGAAATAACACTTTTAAATTACTTTTAAAAATGGTTCCACTGAAAAAACCAGTAATTATTACCAATAACATAAAAATTTGAATTGTTAGTAATTGCTTAAAACTTTTTTTCATATTTTTACCTCTTTATTCCTTTTTATCAGTTTCATTAATACACAAATAGATACACAAGTAAATAGAGTAATTTATCTATTTTTTGTGTATCTTATAAGTATATTATTATTTTTTGTATACAAAAAATGTATATTCGAGTAGGTTATGTGTGGATAGTTTTTAATAATTAATTAGCTTGATTATATACAAATGTTGCATTAATATTTCCTACAGCAACATCCTTAGTAGCAATAACGCTTGTATCATTACTAGAAATAGTTAATTTTGCTTTTTTAGTTGTTTTTTTGTTTAATGTATCCCCAACTTGAATAGCATCTCCATTTTCATATGTTAGTGTATAAGTTAAGTTATTGCAAACTGCTGTAGCATTTGTTGAATCTTCTGATGTACATGTTGGAGTAGTAATGTTATATGATCCTAATGTTGCATTAATATCACCAGCATTAACAATATCAAATGTATATGTTATTGTATCTCCTGGAGCTTTTAATGTTCCTAAATTACCACTCATTGAAGTAGTGTCTGATTGAATTGCAAGTTTACTAGCATCAGTAGCTAATGTTGCATATCCTGTTTGTGCACCTACTAGGCTTTCAAAATGTATATCCCAAGTTGATGCTTCAACTTTAGCAGTTCCTTCAATTTTTAATTGTTGTGTTAAAGCAGCATATGCTACTGTTATACCAATTAATCCTACTGCTAATACACCTAATAAAACGTTTTGTACTTTATTACTCATATTATTTTTTCTCCTTTTTCTATTTTTGACTATAAAATAATGTTGCAGCAATATTTGTTATATCAACATCTTCACTAGGTACTGAAGACATTGTTTCTTTTAAAGATAAAGTAAGTTTTGCTGCCCTTTTCTCACCTTCATCTAAGGAATCACCAGTTTTAATTTCAGTTCCATCAGCATATGTTAATGTATATTTTACATTACTACATACATCATTTGATGATGTCATACTTAATGATGAACATTCTGGTGCGCTTATTGTTGGACTAATACTTAATACTGCAGGTATAGTCCCACCATTAACTATATCAAATGTATAGATAATTGAATCACCAGGTAAGTATAAATTTCCAACAGATCCAGATATAGTAGTTGAATCATTCATGATTGCAAGTTGATTGTCACTTGATAATTTTGCTTTACCTATTACACTTGAATTTAAATTTTCAAAATGTATATCCCAGGTACTTGATTTTGAATTTGCATTTGTATTTATATCAAGTTTCTGAGTAAGTACTGCATATATAACTGTCAAGCTAATTAAACATACAGTTAGTGTACCTAGTACTATATTCTGAACTTTACTACCCATTCACACTCCTCCTCTAGTATAGTTATATCATATTTTTTTATTCTAATCAATCAATAAAATTAACAAATCCAGAAAATATTTACATAATTTAAAAAATATGAACTATTTTGTTCATACCTTATTCAATTTTTAAATTTTCATCTAGTTCTACACTATTAATACTATTAAATCTTTTAGTTATTTTATCAGTTGTAGTGTGTATATCTTCGACATCTTTACTAACAGTTTGAATACTTCTAGAAAGCTTATCCCATCTATCTTTATATCTACTAAACTCAACAGACAATTTAACAAGTTCATCTCTTATTACTTTAGCATATTTATCTCTTTCAGCATTCTTAATAATCACCTGAATTGTTGTTAGAGTACTCATTAATGTTGTTGGAGAAGTTATCCATACTCTTTTTTTATAGGCATATTCAATTATATCATTATGATATGCATTAAGTTCTGCAAATATAGCTTCTGCTGGCAAAAACATTATTGCTTGATCACTTGTTACACCTTCTATGATATATTTATTTGCTATCGCATCGATATGCTTTTTAACATCACTTTTAAATAATTTGGCAGCTGTTTCCCTATCTGATGAACTATATCTTTTGTCAACCATTATCCTGTAATGCTCAAGTGGGAACTTAGAATCTATTCCAACGAGCCCAAGTGGTTCTGGTGCGAATAATGCAGCATCTACAATTGTACTATTTGGAAGAGTATATTGTAAACGATATATCTTATCATTCTTTTCTCCAAATACACTTGTTAATATATGTTTTAAGTTTACTTCACCATATATACCTCTACTCTTCTTATCAGTTAATATTCCTTGAAGTGAAACTATATCATTAGATAAAGTATCTATTTTCTTTTGTGCTTCATCTATTTTACTTAATCTTTCAAGTACTGATGTAAATGTTTTATTAGTTTTTTCAAAATTTTCATCTAATCTCTCATTTACCTTATCATTTATCATATTTAATCTTAGTTCTATCTTATCATTTAATGCATTAATATCTTCATTAATATTTTTATTAATATCATTTTTAAAATCATAAAGATCTCTTGTTACATTATTTTCAAGTTTACCAAGTCTTTCAGTAATATTTCCTTCATTAATATTTTTAAATAAACTTATTGTTACAAGTACAACAAGTAAAATAAGTATTCCAATTATTATATATTCCATATCTCATACCTCCTATTTTATAAATTTGTTTGCAACTTTACTTACTAAATATGCAATTAAAACCATAAATACAACCTGCGCAATTGTATATGGATCTGTTATACTTTCAAGCAAGCTCTTTCCTATAAATCCCCAAAAATAAACCATTGGTAACTTACCTATCATTAATGCTGAAAAAAATTTTTTAGCATCTATATCAGTTAAACCAGCCGCTATATTAACAGCAAATGCTGGTGTAAATGGTAAAGCAATTAATATAACCAAATTACTATATGATAGTTTATTAATATACTTTTTAAACTTTTTAACTTTTTCATTATTTCCATATTTTTTTTCAAATTTATCTCTTAATTTTCTACATAATGTAAATGAAATCATGCATCCAATAACAGTTGCTATCCATGATATTAAAAAACCAAAAAGACTACCAAATGTCATTATATTAAGTGCTATAAAAACTGCAAGTGGAAGAATAGGTATCATTGATTCTAATATTATAAGTAAAAAACCTGATATAAATCCCATGCTTCCCATCACACTTGTTATTTTATCTATTAATTCTGTTATAATTGTCTCCATCTTTATCCTCCATTAATATTATAAACCATTTTATTCATAAAAAAAATAAGTTTTTCAAACTAAACTTATTTTTTAAATAAATCCTTCATATCCATCTATTACATTTACAACATCATATCCCATTATTTCTAAGAATTTACAACATCTTTTACTTTTAAAACCCTCTGTACAATATATATAATATGTTTCATTTTTATCTAAATACATATGTGGCATATCAGTTAAATTATTCATATCAATATTTCTAGCATTATATATATGTCCTTTCATATATGCACCTTTAGTTCTCAAATCAATTATATTATACTCTTTTTTTAAATCACATGCTTTTATATTTTTCATATTTTCACCAGTCCACTATATAATATGAGAATAATTATTTACTGATCACTACAATAGCCTAAAGCAAAAAAATGCACAAAATTTTCAAAATATTGTGCATTTTTACTTTTTCTATACCCTATTTTACACAATGATTGTGCATTTTTTATTCTTCAAAGAAGAAATCATCAAAGAAATCATCATACTCAGAACTTGTTTTATTATTATCTTTCTGTTGTTCTTGTTTTACTTCTTGATTATTATTTTCAGTTTTTACTTCCTTTTTTTGTTCTTCTTTCTTATCTTCTTTTACTTTAAAATTATTAAAATCAACCATATTACTGTGGATAACTTCATCTATTTTAGGATTTTCAGAAATATTTCTTGTATTAAATAATTTTTCTTCTGCCGAGCTAACATCTTTACTTTGATCATCAGATTTTTTAGCATCTTTGTTATTTTTTTCAGCTTCTTGTTTTTTCTTTTCTTCTTCCTCTTCTTTTTCAAGTTCTGCAATTTTAGCATCAATTTCTTTTATCATTTTATCAATGTCCATATCAGAACCCATACTTGGCATACCACCAGGCATTCCTCCACCAAATGGATTCATACCAAATGGAGAGCCTCCACCCATAGGTGAGGAATTACCATCCATACCAGCATTTTTTAACTTTTCTTGTTTTTGTTTTCTAACAAATTCTTTCAAATCAAAAGTTTTAATTTCATCCATAGTTCTTTGTGGATAAACAACATTTTTACCATAATGGTCAGCACCCCTACCAAAACCAAAATCACTATCCCAGTCCATTTTTAGTTTTCCTCTAAATGGTGCACATCTTTGTTTAATTAATATAAACTCATCAGGCTTCATTCTTTGAAGTTCTGATACAGTAACAAGAGGTCTTGTTTCTTCTTTTTTATCTTTACCAACTCTTACAAGCTTATCACCACATAATTTACTAATTTCTTCTAAGGCTGATAATTCTCCTGTTAATAAGTATATTAAGTTACCACAGTTACCACGAATAGTTTCTGCATCATGATCACCATAATTTTGTTTTAACTGAGCAAAGTTCTGGATAATAAATGTAAATCTTATTTGTCTTGAACGAGCTGCAGTAACCATTGTTGTAATATCTTTAAATTTAGGCATGTTAGCAAACTCATCAAGTAAGAAGTTTGTTCTTACAGGTAATTTTCCGCCATGTTGTTGTGCAACATTTATTAGTGATTCATAACACTGTTTAACAAATATAGTAGCAAGTGAATGGTATGTTGTTTTTTCATCTTGTATAATCATAAATACCGCTGTTGGTTTTTCACCTATACTATCCATTTCAAAATCACTTTTAGAAAGCATTTCAGATAAGTTTTTAGTAACAGCAAGTGTTTTAACCTTATCCTTTAATACAGATACAATACCACCTTTAGTTTCATTTGGTGCATTAACTGTACCTAAAGCATTTACACAAGCAGGTGATGCAGGATCCTTAGCATTAAAATATTCTTTTAAATAATTTGATGCTCCATACTTATCTTCACCAGTTGTCATCATTAAATTTATACTATTAATATTTATTTCTTCTTCTTTTGCATCCTCAAATAAAGCAAGTGATAAACCAGTCAAATAACTTGCAGCTGAATTTTGCCAGAATGGATCATTTCCTTGACCATCAACAACTATATTAAGTGATAAGTCATTTAAAAGTTCATTTGCTTTATCAAAGTTTCCTTCTTTTTGATATTTGTATGGTAAATGATATGGATTCCAACAATTACCTTTTTGTGGATCACGGAAATTAAGTATTATAATTTGATAACCAAGTTCCCTCATTATTCCAGAATTATCATTATATATTTCACCTTTAGGGTCAGATATAATCATTGATTCCCTAGATTTAATAAGCATTTGAACAGTTGGGTTAATAATACCCTGTGTTTTACCTGAACCTGTCGCACCTATAACAAGAGTATGACTTTCACCATTATCTACATAAGCAGCTTCCTTATCATAAACAAGTGCAGTTCCACCCGCTTTTGCTTCTTTTTCTATGTATGGGACTTTTACAACGCCTTTTGCCGTTTTAATTTCTTTTTCTTTAGCCCATCTAGCATATCCATCTTCTTTTTTTTCTGTAGTTAGTCCAAATCCTTTTTCTCTTGTAAAGAAATATGATGATGTACTTGCAAATAAAAAACCAATAGATACAATCCATAGTAATAATGTAGTCCCTATATATCTTGGAGTAAACGCTGGAAATGGATTAAGTCCCCATGGTGTTCCCTCATTTATAAAAAACGAAAAATTAAGTATACATACACAAATCAAATAAAGAATAAAAACAGAAATAATAGCAAATGCTATAATATCTTTTTTTTCTGCTCTAAATTTTAATTTCATATAATCAGCTTCCTTTTAATTAATTATAACAAAAAAAAAGATATTTTAAAATACCTTTTTTATTTATTTGAATATCTATTATATATATCCTGTGCCCTTTGAACTCTACCACTTTGGGCAGTTTCAGATTGATCAGCAGGTCTTTCAAATTGCAACATGAAATTCCTTGTAGCAGAACTAACAGTAACATCTGATTGTCTAAGCGAATTATATAAACCTTGATTATTACTTTGAAGATATTTTTCCAAATAATCTATTTGCATCGCAGTATCACCTACTGATAATTTACGCTCATTTTTTGCATAATCATATAATCCCTCTTTAATTGTGTAATATGTCCATTGAACAAGTCCATATCCACCACCATTTGGTCCATTATTAGCAAAATCATTTCTATTAATTACACCAGAGTCAACCTTTTTAGTATAGTCAATACTATATGCTAAACTTGAGTCATAATCACCTTGAACAATCCTTCCATCAAATGTACCTGCAGATTCAACTGACATATTACCCATAATACCAGCAACAGCATTCTTAGAATATCCAAATCCAAGTAAATAATTCCATACTGCTTCTTCATTATTTGAACCAGCAAATGTTCCTCCACCAGACGTACATTTTACAAATAAATTTGTTGGATCTATCGCGACACCTTTTGCATCACTATTTAAATCTAAGAAAGTAAAATGTAATCCTTCAGTATTACTTGAATTATTATATATTGTTCCTATTATATCGCCTTTTGAAACCTTATCACCCTTTTTAAGACCGCTCTTAAGTGTTGCATTTGAATAAATAGTACTAAACTTAAACTCTTTAGAGCCAACAACAACATCATGACTTATTTTTATTGATTTACCACAGCTTGTCTTATTATCTGAACATTTAGAATCACTTATAGATTCAATTTTCCCATTCGAAACTGTATGTACATTTGCACCTAATTTAACACCCACTGTTTTTTCATTTAAATCTACACCATTATGATTTTTCCCATTTAAAATACCATATGCATATGCATCAGTAAAAGATACTGTTGCATTATCAGCAATATCAACAGGACTGTTTAACTCACCAACCAAATTTTGATCAATTGCACCTACGCAACTATCAGTATAATTTTCACTACTACTTCCAACATATTGTAAAAAAATTGATTTAAACAAATCTCTATTAGCTTTTATCTCACTAAACAAATATTCTTTTCTTTTTTCACGTTCATCACCCTCATAATTATCAATTAATTCCTTATATTCAGGCATATGTTCAAAATAATAATTTATTAAATATTTTTTATAGTTTTCTTCATCATATTTAAATTCTCTATAAGTAATATTTACAGTTAATAATCCATCATCACCAAATAATGAAATATCAACATTTGTTATATCAGCAAGACCAAAGAAAGCATCACTGATTAAAGTTTTAAATGTACTTCCAAAATCTCCAACCTTATTACCTATATCGGTAAAATAATCTCCTGTATACTTTGAGCCTATTGCCCAAGCATAAACTTCTTTAAATGGTGAAGTAAGTGTTTTTAATGAAAGTGACCCTAAATCTTTTAACATATCTATTATATCGGTTGCAACATTTGAACCATATGTTGATAAAAACTCTGTTAAACTTACCGTTTTTTCAGGTCCTTTTTTACTCGTCAAACCAAATGCATTTGTATAAAATTGATTACGTGCGAGTTTTCTTAATCTGTATATTTTACCTGCATTATATGTAAGACCATTTTCATCAACAGTTTCTTTCGATTCATCATATTTTTCTCGAAGCCACTCTCTAATTGACGCAAGCGCTCCAGAACTACTTCCTGAAATAGTTTCATCAACTGCTCCATCCTCTTCTATATTATTAAATGCCGTATCATATCCAGCACCCTCAGTATAGAAAAGTGTTGCTAAAACCATTGGAACATCAAGACCTGTTCCATCATTTGAACAAGTATATTTATCACATAAATCCTCTAATTCATCATAAAAAGCCTCTTTTGAATCCTGAAATCCAAATCCATAATAAAAGTTTGAAAGTTTTTCACTAAAATTGGAAACACCGGTTATAGCCTCATCAATATAACCCCATGCTTCCATTATTGGACCTAATATTAATTCAATAACAAAAATTATCAATACCAATAAAAGTACTGCACCAATTACATAAGGTGCAATTGCAAGCAAAATTTTCTTGCCGACTTTCTTCATTGCTTCTTTTACTGCATATTTTGCAGCCATAGAAGCAGCTTGAACAGGATGAGATGCTTTAAAAGCATTCGACTTAAATTTATTTATTTTAGCATTTCTTTCATCCCTATGTGCTTTTTTAATACCATTTTTTTCTGATTTTGCTTTATTCTTGGCCTCTTTATTTTCCTTTTTAGCATCCGCTAACTCTTTCTTGTCTTCATCAGTTCTTTGCGTTCTAGGGGTATTTTTTCTTTTTTCTTTAGCTTTATTCAGTCTATCTTTTGATTGATCTCTTTTTTTATTTGCAATATCAGAATTACCTCTAGCAGCCTTTTGTGCATTTTTTGCATCTTCTATTTTTTTATTGTAATAATCTTTATTCCCAAGGGTATTTGCATATGCATCACGTGCACTATTTTTATTGTACGCCGCTTCCTCATTAGATACTTTTGCTCCATCTAAAGCATCTTTTGCTTCATCAAGATTATCTAAACCATCAGCAAGTTTATTTCTTGATGCTTCTTTTGCCATTTTTTGGGTTGGACCATGAGTTGGAGCAAATTTACCTCCATCCTCTTTTATAGCCTCTCTACCCAAATCTTCGGGAACACCAAATTTAGAAAGCGCTTGTGCACCTTCATTTTCAAGAATATCATCAACTCTTTCACGTGATGACATAGAAGATGATTTTTCATTTGTTCCTAACAAAGTTTCAACAGAATCTTTATGTTCATCAAATTTTTCAAAATCATTATTTTCTTCCATTCAATCACCACCTTATAAAGCTAATAATTATAGTCCACCTCTTGATCCAAACGAATCAAGTTCAGAATCAGTTGCAATTACACTAATTTGCATACGTTTACTTCCACACACAAATAATGCATCACCCTGGTTATAACGCTTAATATTTTCTTTTTCGTTATCATTTAAATCAATTAATTTTGATAAATCTTCAACCGCTTGTTTCTTAAGACCCATAACAAGATAATATGAAGCATTATCAAATATTGCTTTTCCTTGCATCAATACATCTGGTGCTGCAAAGTCACTTGGTTGTTGTGTAATAATTATTGTTCCACTATTATATTTACGTGCTCTTCTTTGTACTTGTGCAAGGAAATCTGCACCTAATGTATTATCATTACCAAGTAATGTATGTGCTTCATCAACTTGAAGTATTGTATTTTGACTTGAATCAAGACATAATCCCCATGCATACTTTAATATATTGAAGAACAATGCATTTTTAATATTTTTTTCAGCATTAATTAATTCACGAATATTAAATACAATAAAGTTAGATCTTGGACTTATTGTAGTATGACCATTAAAGTAATGTTCTAGTCCACCAGAAATAAGAGGTCTAACTTTTAATTCAAGTTTTTCCATTATATCTCTTTCTCTAGTTGCTTCACCATAAGATAAAATTCTACCTCTTATAGTTGTATATACATCACTAAATGTTGGAAAATCTTCACTAGTTAATGTAGTAAAATCAGTTTTTATATTTATATTAAATCTTTGATATGTTTCAACAACAACTTCATTAAACAAGGTCAAAACATCCTCTTCTATAGATGGATCATAATATTTCATGAAAGCCTTTAATGTTTGAAGTGTTTTTGTTAAAACAGCATAACCAACACCTCTTGCTGATTCTTCTTCATCAGAATCAGGAACAATTTCAAGCGGATTAATCATACCAAATTCTCCACCACGACCTAAATCAATAAAATCACCATTGTAAAGTCTAGCCATTGGTTCTAATTCACCTTCAGGGTCAATTGCTACAATCTTATAACCATTTCTAACATGAGATCTAAGAAGCAATTTAGCAGCTGTTGATTTACCACTACCAGATGTACCTAAAATAATCATGTTAGCATTATTTCTATTATGTTCTTTTTTTATTTGATATAAAAATTGATTAAATAAAATTATACCACCAGAAAAGTCTACACCAAGAAGGCAAGATAATCCTTGGTCCTTAATGCTATCAAATACAAAAGGATACATAGCTGCAAGTGTTGGAGATGGAATTGGTGTACCAATTCTGTCTTCAATATCTTGTTTGTTAAATATAGGTAAACAAGACTTAAGAACTTTTTCTTGTTCAAATCTAAGAGGAATAGCTCTCATTTCCATTGCCTCCAAAGTCGATTTCAATTGAACTTTAGTTCTTTCCAAATCTTCTTTATTATCAGCAGTTATCATTATATGCATTTGAAAATCAAATACTTTAGATTGATTTGTTGTAATTACTTTAATAAAATTTTCCAAAGATTCATAATCTTGTCTAATTCTTTCTTGATAAGTTACATCAGATTCTTTTTGATATTTATCATATAAATCAACAAGTTGTTTATTAAGCATTTTTGATACTACTTCAAAAGCAACAGGAATGTGTTTAATAACAATTTTAACACCAGCCATTCCAGATGTTAAACTAGATAAATACCCTTGTGTAATATATTTTGGATAAGAAATAACCGATAATATAGTTGCATACTTATCACTAATAACAAAATCAGATACATTGAAAGTTATTCCCTTTGGAGCAATTTCTTTTTTAATCGCCATTTAAACTCACCGTCCCACTATTATATCTTATACCACCATTTAAAAAGTTATCAAGTATCATTCTCAAATCATCATCAGACGTTTGAGATGCAATTAAGCCACAAGTTGCTAGATTACTTATAAGATTTCTTATTCTTTTTTGAATTACATCGGTATCCTTTTCTTTAAATAGAATAAAGTATTCAGTATCAACAATACCATTATTCATAAACATCTCTGCTTTTTCAATATCATCTATTAACAATTTTCTATATACAGGGCTTTGAGTATCATTTAACTTTAATTGTAACTGCGATATATATAAATTAATATCAACAGGTCTATCAGCAATGATTAACCAGAATTCATAATCAATTAAATTATAAAATGTTCTAAAAGAATCAATTATTGAATTTTGATAATTTTCCTCCAATATAAATATATTTCTTGGTTGAATCTTTACACCAGTTACTAATTGTTTATTATCAAGAACAATCATATTATTATTAATATCCTTAACTGGTACCCAGTTCTCTGTATAAATACTACTTGTACTCATCTTTATAACACCAACCTTCCCATTTATAATTTCTTCTTCCATAGAAGAAATCAATAATTTCTTTTATTAATGTAAGTACATTATGGTAATTAGGTATTGGAACAACTAAAAATCCACAAATAAGTAAAGGTGAAAGGCAAAACATTGCTGCATTAAATGTTTCAGGAGAAGAAATCATTAATAATAAAATTGAAACACTCGCACCTATACCAAATAATATTACATCATTTTTAGTAAACATTCCAAATATCAATTTACCACTTTTTGCATTTGCTGGAATCAAATAATTCACTATATATCACACTCCTTTTTATTCATCAGAATTATCTTTGGAATCATTAATTGATTTCTTTACACTATCTAGATTACTATTAACATCATTTTTAAATTCATTTATTTTATTGCCAATATTATTAATGCTATTAGTTTGGTCTTTTAATTCAGTATTCATATTTTTTTGTTCATTCAATTGATTTTCTAAAATCTTATTAGTACTATCATTAGCACTAGTAATAGTTTTACTTAAATTATTGAATAAATCATCAATTCCTTCAACTTGAACAGTAGAAGATCCTAAAACAGAGCCAGCAGCTGCTCCTGCCGCTGCAGCACTTGCTGTAAATGTATTATTTGAACTGCTTGAAGAACTTCTTCCATCAGCTTCTGCTTCATTTGCATCTAAATATCTTGAACCCGCATCACTATTAAACAAATCATTATACTCAGATTGTCTGTTTATATGTTCCTCACGTGTTGGTGCATCATGAACATTTGACATTCTATCAATATTTTCTTGTAATGTAGTATGTTCAACATTTGAACTGCTTGAAGAACTTGAGGCAATAGGTTATGTATCTGAAAAGTCAAATGAGTAATCAGATTTATGATCAACTTTTGTTTCACCTTGTGCTTCATCAACACTTCTTGCAACTAATTGTTCACTGAAATCTAAATACATATCCATTGATTGTTTTGTTGTATCTGATGAACCATTATATAATTTATCATACCCTGCTTTAGCATCAGATGCTGCTGAATCAACATCTGATTTTAATGTTCCTAAACCAGAATTTCCAAAAACAACCTTACCGTCTTTAATCATTCCATCTTTAATCGTCGCATCACTATTAACTTTATTCTCTATTGAATCCATTTTAGCAGAAATTCCACCTGCATCAGAAGAAATTACAATACCTTTACTAACTAAAGAATTTAATTGAGCTCTAAATGAATCAAAACCAAACTGACCTGTCATTAATCCATTTTTCAAATTAGATATTGCATCTTGTGCCTCCTTAGTTTTTGCATTAGAACGTAAGTCGTTAAGCATATCAACCACTGCATTCTTATCCGAATCTATTTTGTCTACTTTACCTTTTCTAATTTTTGTTTCAAGAACTTTATCTACGGCCTCACCACGAGTTTTTCCTAAATCCTTTTTAGAATTACCCGTATAATTCTCTATTCCAGCTTTTGTATGCTCTCTTCCTTTTGGAATACGTCCTGTAACGTTTCCTTCTGCATCAACATTACCCATTCTTCTGTTAAAATCATCAGATTTAGCCGTATCAAGGGCATACTGTCTTGCTGAAACTCTTTCTTTACCAAAATCAGATTCTGACCATGTTTTCTTAGCATCTTTATATCCCGATACAAATCCATTTGCTTTTATAAATGACGCTCCTGTTCTAGCACCTGCACCTATTGCACTTGCACCTTTTGATACTACACGACCAAATCCAGTATCTTTTAATTTCTTTTTCCACAATTGATTTGCTCCTGCACCTAGTCCAATTGCTCCTGCTGCTGCAACAGCACCTGCTGGACCAGTCATTGCTAAAGCAGTACCAGCAACAGCAAATTTTTTCATTGCTCCCCAAGCCTTTTGTGCTTGTTTACCTACTGCAGCCATGCTTCCAAGTCTTCCTCCAATACCACCTTTTGATTCCAACTTAATACCAAATAAATTACCTATTATATCTGGTACTTGTTTAGCAAATATAAGCATACCAACCACTAAAAACGCCTTAAAGAATGCTTTATATGCAAAAGAACCAGATTTAGATCCTAAATTATCAAAAAGAGATGATATGTTTGAAATTAAGAACAAATAGAAGGCTAATGCCGCTATTCGTACAAATAAATCTGCAAAAGTTTTACCAACTTCTTTAAACCATGATGATAAAATTTTATCACCTGCAGCCATGTAACCAACTATAGATATTGGTGCTGTTAATTCTAAAAATGCTAATTTAAATACCCTAACAGCAACATCTATACAAAACAACACAAGTATATAAATTGTTGCACCACCAACAACCATTGCAAGCAAACCATCGAAATGAAATGCATATGCATCGTCATCATAAGATGCTTTTAAAGCGTCACCATCGCTTCCACCTGTACCATCTACGACAGCATTAATATCCTTTTTTACTGCTCCAATATAATCTATATTTTCCGTTACCATTTTTGTATAACTATCTGCAACATCCGCATTAACATTTATATTACCATTTTCATCAGCAAAATTTTCATCTGGATAAAGTACTGATGAAATTAATGTCCCAGCAATAACTTGTCCACCATTACCACCAACTTCGCAATCTGGATCATTATCTTTACAACTAAAATCAACTCCAACAATAATTTTTTCAATCAAACTATTAGTCATAACATTTTTTTGTAATGCATAAAGTTCATTAAACATAAATGGTATAAGTATCATTAAAGCTAAACCTATTATTGCCCTTTTAAAAGCTGCCGCAACTCCCTTTTTACCATCAGTAAGTAAATCAGGATTAACAATTGCTGACAAAATTGTTACAGAAAATGCAAATAACATAACAACACTAACTAATACATATATGTTAGCACTTAATTTGTTAATAACATCTGTTCCTTCAAGGAATCTTGTATTAGCTAAATTATAAAATATTGCATATACTTTAACAATAAAAGGATATATTGCCGCACATATATAAATACATAATTTTCTTAATAATCCTCCCATATTATCCTCCTATTTTCCATTAATAATACAACGCATCAAATCTGCATTCGTTCCTGAAAATGAATTAACTAAAAGACTTACAATAACAGGAACTAAAACAAATATAACAAGAGCTAGTATTCTTTTTGGAAATTTTTTCTTAGATTTTTCCATTTTCTCAACATCAGACGAAATAACAGCTTTTGCATAATCTAATGTACCAAATAATATTACTGCAATTGGTGCAATTATTTCAAGCATCACATAATACTTATGGAAAATCTTAACATCACTACATTTAACTTTATATGGTTTAAATTCAACATTCAATGATGGAGCATCAGCTCTACTTAATGTATATAAAGTTTTTGAAGCTTTCGCAGCTGCATTTGAAGAATCTTGTTTTGATTTATCAAGAGATGTTTTTGTACTACTATATTTTTTAGAAGTACATTTATCATTACATTTTGTAGTATTTTTATCAGTACAACTTTCTAAACATGTTTTACATGTTTTATATGTAGTGCTATTAGTACAACTTGTTCCTAATTGAGTATTACATTTTTTAGCATCTGTAACACATGTACTAAGACATGGATCCTTTTTTATTTTATCTATACAACTACTTGCCTTAGTATAACCAAGTTGACTTTCAATAATTGTTACAATATTATTATAATATTGTCTATCTCTGTCATCATTATCTCCGTCACCATCAAGATCACATGTCGTTGTTGTACAATCTTTTTGATATATATATTTCCAATATTTCAAAAATTCCTCTAAATCAGTTTCAAATTCATATCTAGCAACTGATTTTGTATACCATTGACTAAAATATGATCTTCTTGTTTCATCAGCTTTTTTTGAAGCCAAATCAGAATTCATATATGCTTCCCAAGATGCTTTAGTAGCATCAAAATATGCCTTTGTATATGTAATTGTATCCTTTGAACCAGTATCTATAATAGTTCCAAGTCCCTTTAAAGCTTCATCCTCGGATATGGTTGCACCACTATCAGCATCTTTTATCATTTTTTTAAAATTATTTAAATTAGTAGTTGGATACGTTTCACTTTGTCCTGTATTAACAAAATAAATATCTCCTCCAGTTTTTTCTATCATGTCATAAAATGAATCTTTATGATCACCATCATAATCCCTATCATTTATTTTTGTAAAATTATTTTTTGTAGTATATGCATATAATGTATAAAATCCATACAATTTATTTTCAAATAAATTTCTTGTTTGACCACCATTTTTTAAATAAGAAACATATTCAGATTCAGATACTCCCGAGATACTTACCTTAAAATTAGTAAAAGAAGTAGTACTTGCTTTAACATATTTATATTTTGAACAATCAGAACCAGGTTTTTTATCAGATTTGATACTTCCATAGCTACCTGTTAAATAAATATTATATCCACCTTTATGATTTGTAGAAGCACCACTAGGTGCAGGAGATAGTCTACCAACTGTATATCCAATTTTATATTTATCATCATATTTTAAGATATATGACGTTACAGGTTTTGTACTTGTTATATCAATACCAAGAACACCAGAATATGATACATCCTTTGTTTCATATCCTACTGTTGCTTGTATTTGTGATGGTAAATTCTTATCATTTATATGTGTAAATGGAGAAACCCAATAACAAGTTTCAGCAAAAGTATCTTTTTTATTTGTGAAAAATGCAATAAAAACAACTATAATTATCATACTAATTTTAAAAAACGATTTTTTCATATATAATATACCTACTCTCTCAGTATAATAATATCATAAATCAAAAAAAAAAGAAACTTATTTGTTTCTTTTTTATAAATATTATAAAAGTTATTTTAATTGACTGCTTGCATCAAATGATTTAAAATTATTAGCGTTAGCAGTATTCCAACATGTCTTCCATGCATTATTACCTGTTGTTACTAAGTTCATAACAAGATTAACTATAAATGGAATTAAGAATACAATTACAGCAGAAATAATTCTTTTAATGAAAGGTTTTTGTGCTTCTTTCATTTTCTTTTCATCACCTGCTATAACAGCTTTTGCCATATCAAATGTTCCAAATAAAATTAACGCTATTGGAACAATAATTTGAACTAATCTTAATATTTTTTTTACTAAGTTCATAACATTTAACAATTCTGTACTTTCACATGCTACTAAAAAATTTAACATTTATATTCCTCCCAACTTTAATTTATAATTCTATTTTATAATTATTATTACCAATTGTCAACAAAATATTTTAATATGTTAATCATTTTTAGAAATTTCACCATATCATTAGTTAAATGTTCACCAAAGAT
>OLRA01001393.1_pt1 | contig 28718 bp, 22 predicted proteins | sample 1673011 | NCBI WGS metagenome assembly OLRA01 (sample SAMEA3136746, study PRJEB25190) | human gut metagenome | reverse complement strand
TTCTCATGGCCTTTATTGCCTTTATTCCGCCTTTTATCATGTGTCCGTTGAGCATGTCCAGATAGCCCTCCAGGGCCTCCTGAGGCAGTATGCCGCCGCTCATGCGCTGAAGCTTGTTATAGGGCATATCCATTATAAACTGGATATTGTTGGCTGCGGTGCTCTTGCCGGCGGCATTAAACCCCTTGCGGGCAATATTGAGGGAGGAATACATGAGTCTGCCCAGACCCTTCCTGTACTGCCCCTGGCTTATGGTATCCTCACAGCCGACCGGGGCGCTCTTGTCCCAGCGCTCCGGGGGCAGGGGACGGCCAAGCAAGGCGGCAAATTCATCCCCGGGGACGGCCTGGATGTTGCCCTGCCAATAGTGAGGCAAAATGTCCTGGGCCTGCTTTGCCGTTGGTTCGCCTTCAATTATATGGGATTTCCTCAGGCGGATATCTCTTGAAGATGATCCCACAAGAATCTTGTACATACCAGGGAATGTGACCCAGGCCCCATCTTCAACGCTGTAGTGGGCAAAGGCATGCTCATCCAGACTGAGACGTACAAAGCACTCTTCATCCGGTTCCAGCTCCACTTTGGCAAAGGCTTTCAGCTCTTTCTCAGGGTGAAACAGCGGGCAATCCGGGGAGGATACATAGACCTGGGTTACCTCGGCAGCCTTCACATGACCGACGTTTTTCAGGCGGAAGCACAGATCATTACCGTTAAGCTCAAGATCTGAGTACTCAAAGCGGGAGTAGCTGAGGCCGTGGCCGAAGGGGAAGGCCACCGGCCTTTTTGCAGTGTCGTAGTAGCGGTAGCCCACATATATGCTCTCCCGGTGCTCCGCACTCAGCTCCCGTCCGGGGTAGTAGTTGGCGGTGGGGCAGTCGGAATAGCACAGGGGAAAGCTCTCCGCCAGCTTCCCGCTGGGGGAAATTTTCCCGGAGACCAGATCGGCAATTGCCCCGCCACCGGCCTGGCCCCCCAGGTAAGCCATGAGTATGGCTTTTGCCTGATCCGCCCAGGGAAATTCCACCGGGGCGCCGCCGGAGAGCACCACGACTATTCTGTGGCCGCAGGTATAGAGAGCCTCAAGCAGCTCCAGCTGATTTTCCGGCAGACGCATATGGCTGCGGTCCCTGCCTTCGCTCTCGCTGCTTTCGTCCAGACCCAGAAACAGCAGACACACATCGGCTTGCTCAGCCAGATCCAACGCCTGCACCTTCAGCTTTTCGCTTTTCCCGCCGGCACGCTGAAAGCCCTGGGCGTAGCCCACAATGTCAAGGCCGCTGTCCTTCAGGGCATCCAGAGCATTGTCCACCCTTGTGGGGTTTATCAGGGAACTGCCTGCCCCCTGATATCTGGGCCGGGCGGCAAAGTCTCCGATAACGGCTATGCGCTGCCCCTTTTTCACAGGCAGTATATGCCCTTCATTTTTCAGCAGCACGGCGCAGCGGGCGGCTGCTTCCCGTGCAGTCTGGTGATGGAGAGAGTAATTGAAGCGCTTGCCCTTGCCCAAAGCGGGACGGGTGGAGAAGAGGAGATCGAGATATCTGTCCACCGCCTCGTCCAGAAGCCTTTCCTCCAGCTCCCCGCTTTTAACCGCCCGGACTATCTGGGCGTCGGTGACGCCGCCGGAGGAGGGCATCTCCAGGCTGCAACCGGCCTTTATAGCGGCTACCCGGTCATTGTTGCCGCCCCAGTCGGTGACGACCATGCCCTCATAGCCCCACTCATGTCGGAGAATGTCCCGGAGCAAGTGCATGTTCTCGTTTGCAAAGACACCGTTTACACGGTTATAGGAAGTCATCAGGCAGCCGGGCTTGCCCTCAGTGACGGCATAGCGGAAGCCCTCAAGATAAATTTCCCGCAAGGCCCGCTCGTCCACCACCTCGTTCATGCCCATGCGCCTGGTCTCCTGGCTGTTGACGGCATAGTGCTTCACACAGGCAGAAATGCCCTGGGACTGTATGCCACGAACTATGGCCGCCGCCAGCTTGCCTGCCAGATAGGGGTCTTCTGAAAAGTATTCAAAGTTCCGACCACACAGAGGATCCCGCTTTATATTGAGGCCCGGCCCCAGTACCACACTCACGTCCTCCCCGGCAGCCTCACTGCCTATGCATGAGCCCACCTTCTCCAAAAGCTCTGTGTCCCAGCTGCTGGCCAGGGCCGAGGCGGTGGGAAAGCAGGTGGCCGGGAGACTGCCGTTGAGGCCCAGGTGGTCGGCTTTGTCAGGCTGCTTTCTTAAGCCGTGGGGACCGTCGGTGAGCATAAGGGAGGGGATGCCCAGACGCTCTATGCTCTTGGTATGCCAGAAGTCCGCCCCTGAGCAGAGGGATGCCTTTTCCTCCAGAGTCATTTTCTCGATAAGTTCTCTGTGTTTCATGCTTCATCCTCCTATCTTCAAAAGATACAGGGCGGCCAGTACCTGCGCTGCCGCAATAAGGGGAAAGCCAATGACAAATTTCATATGCCGGGTCTTGTGGCGGAAGGCATACATGCCCAGCCAGCCGCCTACGCCGCCACCCAGCAGGGCCAGAAGAAACAGCCTGAACTCGGGGATGCGCCGGGCACCCTGCTTGGCCTTCAGTTTGTCCAAGCCCATGGCCAGCATACATATAAGACTCATGAAACAAATCCACATCAGATAAAGAGCCGCGTACTTCATTTGTGCTTCTTACCTCCCGGTCTGGCATTCTTCTTGGGTTTGGCCTTGGCCCAGCCTTTTTTGCTCACCGGCTTTTTAGCTTCCTGAGCCGGAGCTGCCTTGGCCTTGGGCCTTGCCGGGGACCTTCCGGGAGCCCTGTCCGGCCGCACCAGACACTCAGGGCCATAGCCGATGAGGTCCTCCCGCCCTGCCTCCTTCAGCGCCTCTATAACAAGCTTGCGCTTGTCGGGCCGTTTCCACTGTAAAAGGGCCCGCTGCATGGCTTTTTCGTGGGGAGTCTTTGCCACATATACCTTCTTCATGGTCATGGGATCAATCCCGGTATAGTACATGCAGGTGGATATGGTGCCGGGTGTGGGATAGAAGTCCTGCACCTGCTCCGGCTGGCGGCCCCGGCGGTTGAGGTACTCTGCCAGGGCCACAGCATCCTGGAGGGTGCTGCCCGGGTGAGAGCTCATGAGATAGGGCACCACATACTGCTCCTTGCTGTAGCGGTCGTTGAGGCGGCGGTACTGGTCCATGAACTTCTCATAGACCCCAATGTGGGGCTTGCCCATGTAGTCCAGCACCGAGTCGATGCAGTGTTCCGGAGCCACTTTCAACTGGCCGGAGATGTGGTATTTCACAAGCTCGGAAAAGAAGTCCTGGTTCTTGTCCTCCAGCATGTAGTCGTAGCGTATGCCGCTGCGTACAAAGACCTTCTTTATACCGGGGATGGCCCGGAGCTTCCTCAAAAGGGAGAGATAATCGCTGTGGTCAGCGTCCAGATTCTTACAGGGGGTGGGGGCCAGACAGCGTTTGTCGGCGCACATGCCGTATTTCAGCTGCTTCTTGCAGGAGGGATGGCGGAAGTTTGCCGAGGGCCCTCCCACGTCGTTTATATAGCCCTTGAAGTCCGGGAGCTTGGTCAGAGCTGTCACCTCCCGAATGACGCTCTCGTGACTGCGGGAGGTGACCATGCGCCCCTGATGGAAGGCCAGGGCGCAGAAGTTGCAGCCCCCAAAGCAGCCCCGGTTGTGGATGACGGAGAACTTTACTTCCTCTATGGCAGGCACGCCCCCCAGGGCCTCGTACATTGGGTGGTACTGCCGGGTGTAGGGCAGCTCCGCCACCCTGTCCAGCTCTTTTGTGGACAGGGGCATGGCCGGGGGATTGACGATAAGATAGCGCCGGTCGTGCTGCTGGATGATGGCCCGGCCCCGGACGGGGTCGTGCTCGGCATACTCCACCCGGGTGGCATTGGCGTAGTCCTCCATGTTGGTGCTAACCGCTTCAAAGGAGGGGACGGTGACGCTTTCAAACTTACATTCCGAGGGGTCCGAAGCCATGAAGGCGGTGCCCCGGATGTCTGTCATGGAGGAGACGGGCTGCTTCTTTTTAAGCCGTCTTGCTATCTCTGCGCTGGCGTATTCCCCCATACCGTAGACCAGCAGGTCCGCTCCGGCGTCCACCAGGGCGCTGCGGCGCACTTTGTCTTCCCAGTAGTCATAGTGGGCAAAGCGGCGGAGGGAGGCCTCCAGGCCCCCGATGATTATGGGCAGGTCCGGAAAAGCCTCTCTTGCCCGGTTGGCGTAGACTATCACCGCCCGGTCCGGGCGCAGTCCGGCCTTCTTGCCGGGGGAATAAAAATCCTCGCTGCGCCGCTTCTTGGCGGCGGTATAGTGGGCCACCATGGAGTCCAGATTCCCGGAGCCTATCATCACACCCAGCCGGGGCCTGCCCATGGCTTTGAAAGCCTCGGCGCTGTGCCAGTCCGGCTGGGCAAGAATGGCAACCCGGAAGCCCTCAGCCTCCAGCACCCGGGCAATCACCGTGGGGCCGAAGCTGGGGTGGTCCACATAGGCGTCCCCGGTGACTATAAGAAAATCGTACCACCACCAGCCTCTGCTCTCCATGTCCTCCTTGGACACTGGCAGAAAGGCCAGTGTATCAAAATTGTCGTATTCTTTCATCATTCCAATTCTCCAAAGTACCAGCCGGAGACACCGCCGTGCTTTACAAAGTAGCCCCGGGAGGTGGTCTCCACCACCCGGACGATGTCTCCGGATTTAAGGGGCAGCACATAGTCGGTGCAGTCGTTGCAGCCGGTTATCTCTTCGTCGGTAAAGAGGTATTTTGTCAGAATGTCCATCTCATAGCCGGTGCGCACGTGGCGGCAGCGGGAGAACTCCTCGCCTCTCTCCAGCACCTGCACATCGCTGTCTCCCCAGCGGATGTAGTAAGAGCGGGAGCTGCCCGCCTGATCCTTCAGCACCCGGCGTTCCGGGAAGGGGTCGTAGGCGGCAAAGGAAAAGTCTTCACTGTCCTTGTGGGGAATGATAAGGGCGTTGAGCTGCCCGTCATCCTTGAGAACACAGCCGCCGTCAATGGAGATTATCTTTCGGTTGCGCTCTATGATGGGGTTGGCACAGACTTTGTCTTCTCCGTAGAGCACCACCGGGTAATGACCCACCACCGTCCACTTCCGGAAGCTGTCGCCACGATCCATGAAGCGGTCTATTCTGTTGAGCTCACTCCGGCTGTGCATTGTCAGGGGTTTGTCCGGAGATCTGCCGGCATGGACAAAGGTAAAGTTTTCACTGTCTATGCCGTCGGGCAGGGAGCGGATAAAATCAAATTCCTCGTCATAGGCGTGGAGCAGGGGGATATAAGGGCTGAGACTGGAAACGGACATAATGTCCACTCCCAGCTTTTTGAACAGCTCACACAGAAAGCCCTTGTCCCGCCACCGGAGATACCGGAGCAAATGCTCGTCACCCTCCCGGCCGTAGTCAAAAACAGAATGCCATCCGTCGCAGTTGCCCCTCAGGGCATGGACATTGCCCCTTTTGGACAGCTCCATGATATACCTCAGGGTTTCAAGACACTGGTTCCCCTTTTCCAGAAAGTCGCCGTCGATAATGAGCTCATCCTCCGCCGAGAAGGCTGCCAGCTCCAGGACGCCCTTGAAATATTCCAGGTTCCCGTGAATATCGGATATGACAAGTATTCTGCGGCCACTGTCAAAGTCCAGCCACTGTATGCTGGCCGGAGGGTCATACATGCTCATGACCTCCCAGCTTCTTTTCCATCAGCAGCAGCTTGCCGCTGCTGCCCGGCTCCTGACCCAGTACCTTAAAGCCCCAGCGCCTGTAAAAGCTGATTGCGGAAGTGTTCTCCTCCGCCACGTGAAGGCGCAGAGACTTTCTGCCCATGCGGGAATACTTCAGCATGGCACGGGAGAGAAGCTGAATGCCGCAGCCGGTGTGGCGGAACTCCGGTTCAAGATAGATAAGGCTTATCCAGCCGTAGCCCGCGTGGCTGCCTCTCAGGGTGTCCAGGTCCAGAAGCCCGGCACTTTCGTCCTCATAGTAGAGACGGGAGACTGCCTCCGGGTCGGAATTGTGGTGATCCCGGGCACAGCTGAGATAGGTCTCGGCATTGAAACCTTTCAGATCGCCGTGAGAGGCCAGCCAGGCCTGCTCATAGCAGTGCTTGTAATACTCGCTGTCTGCGGCGGGATCTATGTATTCATGGCGCAGGTCCGGCCCCTTCATGCCGTGCTGCAGCTCAGGGGAGAGGTGACTGTAATCATTGAGGTATTCAACGGTAAATTGGCCTTTATCGTAGAGGAGCTTTGCAACGCCGGTATTCATGAACAGCGGCAGGTGCTCGGTGTCGGCAATGCTGCAGCCGCTGACACGGCTGAGCATACAGCGTATGGTGATGCCGTGGGCGGTTATGACCACGGTCTGGTCGGGGTGGTTTTCGGCTACTTCACACAGCGCACTGTAGGCCCTGTCCATTACCTGGGCATAAGTCTCCGCACCTTCAAGATGAAACCTGGGCTGATCAAAAATAAAGTCATGGAAATCCTTGCCGGCCTCCCAGCGCAGGTTACCGAAATACTGGGTTTCCCAGGGACCCAAATTAATTTCCCTGAAACGCTTGTCGCATATGACGGGCAGGTCGTGATATTTTGTAATAGCGGAGGCAGTGAAACGGGCCCGGTACAGATCACTGGAATATATGGCATCCACATGCACGCCCTTGAAGCGCTCTGCCAGAGCATCCCTCTGCGCTACGCCCACCGGCGTCACATCTCCGTCCCAGTGGCCCTGACACATACGGTAGAGATTGCCCTCGGCCTGGACGTGGCGAATTACATAAATTTCTGTCATAAGTATGCCTCCTGCTTCTTGACCATTTGCACCGGATACAGTATAATACACTGGATAATATGTCAACCAGTTGTAAAACCGGAACTTGATTAAATATAGTTTACAGGGCTATTATAGCTTGATTTTTTCTATTAGACAAGAGTGGAGAGAGATATGGTCAGAGCGGCTGCACTGGTGTCCGGGGAGGGAGCTGAGCTCCAGGCTATCCTGGACTCCATGTATTTTCAGGAGATACCGGATTTTGAACTTGTTGCGGTGATATCGTCGCGGCGGGACGCCTACGCAATGAAACGCGCCCTCAGCGCCGGAGTCCCGGCCTATGTGGTGGATCCGGAGCTGTTTCCCAACATCACCAGCCATAGCATGGCTGTGGCCAACAAGTTGAGGGATATGGACATAGAATTGGTTATACTGGCGGGCTATGAACTGCCTTTGGGGGTCATACCATACCAATTCAAAAACCGCATCATCGGCACCTATCCTGCCATGTATCCGGCCTTTGAGGATGTGGAGGGAGACATACAGCTGGCAGTGCTGGAACGGGGTGTGAAGATGACGGGAGCCACGGCCTATTTTGCCGACTCCGACGGCCGCGTGGGCGGCGTTATAATGCAGAAGGCCATTGAGGTCAAGCCCAACGACGACCCGGACACTCTCCGCCGCCGGGTGCTGGAGGAGGGGGAGTGGAAGATCCTGCCCCAGTCCGTGGCCCTATACTGCCAGGGAAAGCTCTCTGTCCGGGGCAACCGGGTAGTCATTGAGGAATAGAGCGCAAACCCGGTAAACAAGGAACATTTTCAAATAATCTTTCGTCAAACAAAACAGATACCATTGGCAACGAAGCTCCTGAACCCACTGAGGCAAAGGAGCCTCGCTGCATCCGGAGACGGTAAAGGGCTGCTGTTCGGGGAAGGAGATAAGATGAAAATGTCCAAGAAAAAAATGACCATGGCCATATTCTGCGCAGTGTTTTTTGCAATGCTTCTTTTCATCGCTTTATATGCGGCAGTGTTTTCCCATGATGAGCAGAAAAATGTAGAAGAGCTTCCCACAGCAACGGAGTTCCCCATTGGGACAGAGGGAAACTTAAGGCAATATCAGGATCCAGATGCAGTCAAATCTCTGGTGATTGATTGCTATAGTTTGGAGGAGACGCACCCGGAGCCTGAAACCGGGGCCAGATCAATGGCTTTGTCGGTGGTCTCACAGACAGAGCGGGAATGCACAGGGATTGATGACTGGTATTACAATAATAAATTGTACCTTCCAATGATAGGCATGGAATGGGATATGTTCTTTGATGACGATTATATATATCGCTGGAAGGAAGAATATGACCATCCCTCTCTGATTATATGTGACAGGCAGACGGGGATACAGCTGTATGAAGTGGTGATAACTACGCGCCTGCTGGCAAATACGGCAAACAACGCATACCTGAAAGACGGTGTCCTGTATGCAGGCTGTATCGGACAGTCGGAGGACGATACCAATACCAATTTCATGTTTGCCTATGACCTGGAAAACGACCGGCTCCTCTGGCGCAGCCGGGAGAACACTTACAGCAGCCAGAACTTCGTTGTGAAAGACGGAGTGATAATCTGCGGTTTCGGCGGTACGGATGAGCCTGATTATATCTATGAAATCGACTTGAATACCGGCGAGATATTATCGGAGACGCCGGTTTCTTCCGCTCCGTATCTGCTGGTTGAATCCGGCGGCCAATTGTATGTGAATACCTATGAGAACGATTATGTTTTTGATATGGGCTGAACCGATTTATGACATGTTTTTTGTTTTAAAAATGAGGGAATATATATTGAAAAAGGAAAGGCCGGGGCCTTTCCTTTTTTTGTCTCATTGCTCCGGGCAGTACTTGCCCAGGAGCATTTTGTCATGGACAATGGCCATGGCTTCCTCCAACTGCGCCTGGGCGACTTTTACTGTGGCGCAGCAATCTGAGAGCCTGCCGCCGGTCACCTGTATTCCTGCCTGGGAAAGCAGTATGACCATGGAGGACAGGGCCGAAGCGTCAGCCCCCTTTCCGGCAAGGCTCAGCTCACTGTCGGCGGCGCTGCGGGTGACCCCGGCATAGATCGGCCGCTCCGAATCCTTCATGCGGCATACCCGGGAACCCTTCCCGTCCTGAAAGGCCGGCAGGAGCTGTATGTCTATATTGTTTGCCAGAGCCAGCTCCACGGATTTGGGATGGAGTACCTGGGATCCGCTGCGGGCAAGGGAGAGCATATCCCTGAAATCTATACTCTCCAGCTTTACGGCGGAACATATTAGCCGGGGGTCGGCGGTATAGATGCCGTCCACATCGGTGTAAATCTGGCAGCTGTCCGCCTCCAGGGCTGCGGCAAGAGCCACGGCGGTGGTGTCGGAGCCGCCTCTGCCCAGAGTGGTTATTTCTCCGGAAGAACTGAAGCCCTGAAAGCCGGTGACCACCGGCACATAGCCCCGGCTGAGGGCCGCCTGTATCCTGGCGGGAGCTACCAGACAGATATCACTGCCCCCGTGTTTATCCTCGGTAAGTATGCCCGACTGCCAGCCGGTGAGGGACTGGGCCTTTATACCCAGACTCTCCAGCATAATAGCCATCAGGGCTGCGGACTGCTGTTCCCCGGTACTCATAAGCGCATCCAGTTCTCTTCTGGAAGGGCGGGGGCTTATCATTTGTGCCATATCCACAAGGTCGTCGGTGGTATCCCCCATGGCGGAAACCACAACAATCACATCATGCTCCCGGCACCGGGCCTGCCGGCATATCTCGGCGGCCCGGCGCAGTCTTTCAATATCGGCGAGAGAGCTGCCGCCGAACTTTTCCACGATAAGCATGGTAACATTCCTCCAACGCCGCAATAGCGGCAAGGGACAAAGCAGAGCCGCTTTGCCTACACCATTATATACGCCGGGCCTCTCCGGGGTGCGGAGGAATAATTTCCCAAGAAAATGGCAAGAACTGTATCTGAGAACCTTGTCGGGCAGGTGAAAAAATGCAGCAAAAACTGATTAAATATATCGCTGCCCTGGTCTATGTGGCCGGGACTGTGGGAGCTATATGGCTGGCAGCACGCTATCTGCTGCCCTGGGCGGCACCATTTATCCTGGCTTACGCCGTGGCGGCGCTGCTGGAGATCCCCATGGGTTTCCTGCTTCGCCACGGCTGGCGGCGCTCCCCGGCGGCAGCTCTGATGACCCTGGCGGTACTGGCCCTTCTGAGCTGGGGCGTTGTGAGCCTGAGCCTCTGGGCCATAAACGCGGCTACCGATTTTGCAAAGCAGACTCCGGAGCTGATGCTGAAAGTGGGGGACACTCTGGGCAGCCTGCAAAGCCAGATACTGACCTACATCCACGCCGCCCCGGAGGGGGTGAAAGAATATTTGGAGACCGCCATGGACGCCCTGTGGGAGGGCCTTTACGGCCTGCCGGTGCTCCTGTCCCAGTGGGCTCTGGATGCCCTGGGCACCATGGCCCAGGCAAGCCCGGACATATTGCTGTTTATCGTGACCGCCGGCATTGGCACCTATTTCATCTCCGCTACCTATCCAAGAACAACGGCCTTCATCCTGGCCCAGCTGCCGGAGAGCTTCAGAAACCGGCTTGAGGGGCTGCGAGAGGACATGAAGGGCAGCTTTGTTGGTTTCCTTAGGGCTCAGGTGCTGCTGATGCTCCTTACATTTTTCCAGCTTCTGGTAGGGTTCCTCCTGCTGGGGGTAAAAAGTCCCGTGGGCATGGCCGCCATAACGGCGGTCATAGACGCCCTGCCGGTGTTCGGGACGGGGATAGTCCTGGTGCCCTGGGCGATATACTCTTTGCTCCTGGGCAGCACAAAGCTGGGTATAGGTCTGCTGGTATGCTGGATGGTGATCAATCTTGTGCGCAGTTGCATCCAGGCCAAACTTATGGGCGACCAGATAGGCCTGGACGCTCTGGCCTCCCTGCTGGCGGTATATGTGGGCTGGAGGGTATGGGGAGTGTGGGGCATGCTCAGCTTCCCGATTATTCTGGTGACTTTGCAGCAGCTGAACGACAGGGGAGTAATAAAGCTGTGGAAAAAATTATAGGACGATAAAAAGCGTATACCGGAGCCGACAGCTTCCGGTATACGCTTAAAATTTTTTGTGTACTTACTTATCACCGCTGTCGGAGCCGTCGCTCTCGGTGGAATCCACCACGCTCTGGAACTCCTGCGCAGCCTCGTTGAACTCCTCTGCCGCCTCGTCCACGGTGTCGGCTACAACCTCAACGACGATATCGCCATCGCCGTTTTTGACGGCTTCGGCCTTGAGAGCCTCAATCTCATTTTCCATGCTCTCTATGCGCAGGCTGATTGCCTCCACCTGGGAAAACAGGGGAGCGAAGAACTCCTCCGGGGCATCCTTGTGCTGGGTGTAGCAGAGCTTGCCGATCTCGGTGTATACCCGGCGCAGCTCCTCATACTCCCCGTTGACCTGAAGAGAAAGCTTTGCAATGCGGCCATAGGACTTTACCCTTGAAGCGCCCTGCTCATAGACTTCCTTCACGGTACTGCCTTCGGCGGCCTCCTTTACTTTACTGACTGTGTCCTCGGCGGCTACCTTAACTTTGCCCACGGCCTGCTGAACGCTGGGGCTCTCGGCTACTTCCTTCACTTTGCCAACGAGATTTGAGATGGTGCCGGTAATGATGTCTTTGTAATCTGCCATTGTGATTTACCTCCGCTTATTGTTGATTTTCTTTTTCTTCTTTCTCTGCCCCGGACTCTGCCTGGGCTGCCGCTTCTCTGGCCCGGACCTGATTCACAAACAGCTTTTCCGGGGGATGGGGACGGCGGCTCTGTATAATGAGTATTATCAGCGATACTGCCACAAGCGCCAGAGACAGTGCCTGGGATACACGTATGTTGGTACTGCCGATATAGAGACTGTCGGTACGCAGTCCCTCTATCCATGCCCGGCCCAGACCATAGAGCAGGAAATACAGCAGCAGGCACTCACCGTCATAGCGGCGCTTGCCTTTTTTAGTAAATATTATCAGGAAAATAAGTACGCCCAAATTCCACAGGCTCTCATAAAGAAAAGTGGGATGGACATATATGGTACTGCCGTCAGGTGCAATGAGACCCATGCGGCAGAAAATGTCAGTTTCGGCACCAAAGGCTTCCCTGTTCATGAAGTTGCCCCAGCGGCCAACTATCTGCCCAATGAGCAGTCCAAAGACCACCAGGTCCAGAAAGGCCAGAACGGGAACCTTCTTTTTCCGGCAAACGAGCAGCACCACTAAGGCCCCGGCTATTATGCCGCCATAGATGGCAAGGCCCCCTTCACGAGTGGAGAAAATATGCTCCGGGTGTTGGATATAGTAGTCAAGCTCAAAGATAACATAGTAGAGCCTGGCACCGATAATGGAAAAGGGGATGAGCCAAATCATGAGATCATACACGTCATCAGGCTTCAGGCCGAATTCCCGGCTCCTTTTCGCGCAGTAGAGCATACCGAGAATAAAGCCCAGACCGATGATGACACCGTAGAAGTAGATGTTCTTGCCGAACACGGTAAAGTAGGCCGGGGGATTTATAGTCAGATCCCCCAGCATGGGGAAGGTGATGGCGGAATCCCGCTGTATTGTCTGTATAAGGATTGGGAACATGATTATACCGCCTTAGCTTCTATTATGGACAGGGCCAGACGCTCAGGGGCAAGGCTGTCGGTGATGAAGTCTTCGCACTCCCCGCGGCTTATGCTCTCCAGCACCGGCATACTGTCAAAGGCGCAGTAGCCGTCAAAAATCCCTGTGGCCAGAGAGACGCATACGTTTTCAAAGTCCTCCAGCGCCCGAAGAGTGGAGCCGAGAGTGGCCCGTTTTGCCCGGAGAAATGCGGCCTCATCCAGCCCGCGAAGGCCCACTTCCGCCACCGCCTTCTCCAGTTCCCGAAGAACCTGTTCCGGCTCCGGGCTCTCACCGCCGATAATGACGGTGCCGGTGCCGGCGGAAAAATCAATGTCATAGTCAAAGTTCCGGTTCAGTATGCCCTGAGAATAAAGCCGGGAATAGAAGGAGGAGGATGCGCCGCAGAGTATGCGCAGAGCCAGGCGGGACACCAGGCGCTGACGCATGGCGGCCTTCCCCTCCTTTTCCACAGCCAGCTTGCTTCCTATGAGGAACAGGGGAGCGGAGACTTCCATGGCCTCCAGGCGCAGCTGCCTGTCCGGCAGCAGGCTTTCAGGCTCTCCGAAATCTGCCCGAGGGACCGGAGCAAGCTCTGTACCCAGAACCTCCAGGGCAATGCGCTCAATCTCCTCCGCTTTTACGTCCCCCTCTACGCAAAGGGCCATGTTGGACGGGGCATAGAAAACCTTGTGACAGGAGTATAAAGTCTCGTGGGTGATCTGAGCGATGCTCTCCACCGTTCCAGCCACCCGGTCACGCACCGGATGATGACTGTAAAGGCACTCCATGAGGTTGTAATACACGCGGCTGTCCGGGCTGTCTTCCCCCATGCGTATCTCCTGGCCGATGATGCCCTGCTCCTTGTTCACTGTCTCTGCCGTAAAATAGGGTGTTGAGACAAAATGAAGCAGCATACGCAGGTTTTCCTCAAAGCCTTCGGTGCAGCTGAAGTAATAGCAGGTGACTCCGCTGGAGGTAAAGGCGTTGGGGTCGGCTCCGTTGGCAGACAAAATGTTCAGAGCATTGTCCCCATTGGGAAGGTCAAACATCTTGTGTTCCAGAAAATGGGCTACACCTGCCGGTGTGTCTATGGTCTCACCGTCCAGAGTAAAGCGCCGGTGGGCCCCGCCGTAGTTTGTTGCAAAGACGGCATAGCGGGTGGAAAAACCGGGCTTTGGTACAACGTTCAGCCTCAGACCATTGGGCAGCACGCTGCTGTAAAGCTTTTCACCTATATTGGGATATTCACGGCTGTCCATCGTCGGCCACCTCCTCCAAAGTTTCCTCACTGTCCAGTCCCCGGAGGAAATAGATGAGGTCACACTCAACGCTCCGGGCGATTGAAACAACATCTTCTTTTGTAACATCCTCCACCAGCTCGGCCAGCTCCATAGGACCGTAGTCCAGCCCATCCAGAGTCTGGGAGAGATAAAAGCCCTCCAGCTCGCCCTGGCTGTCGGTGAGGGAGCGCAGGTCAGAGGCCACACAGCGCTTGGCGGCATTGAACTCCTCGTCGCTGATATCACCGTTTTTCACTGCCTCCAGCTGGGCGAATATCTCGTCCCTGGCGGCTTCAAATTTATCGAATTCTATACCGGAGGCCACCAGCAGCAAGCCCTTGTGAATATAAGCTATGGAGCTGGCATAGTAGCACAGGCTGAGCTTTTCCCGCACGTTCATAAAAAGCTTGGAGGTACTGCCGCTGCCGTAGACGCCGTTAAAGACGTAGATAGCCGCAATATTCGGATCTTCCATGCATTCGCCGAGACGAAAACCGATGACCAGTTTACCCTGCCCCACGTCCAGCTTTTCCTCCACATAGCGGGGCTTGTCTTCAATGGCGTTCATGCGGATGTCTGTGCCCAGCTCATAGTCTATCTCTCCTCTGGGCATGGAGGCCAGAGCATCTTTAAAGGCAGCACAGACTTTTTTGAACGGGGCTCTGCCGCAGTAGAACAACTCTACCGGACAGCTTTGCAGCAAACTGCGGTAGTGGCGGCTGAGTTTCTTGTAATTGATATTTTCCGCCTCATCTTCGCTGCCGAGGCGGCTGACGGCAAAGTCCTCAAAGCAGCACATTTCCTCTATGCAGCGGCTGAGAGAGTATCCCCGTTTGTCGTTTATGCGGCTGCGAAGGCGCTCCAGCAGCTTTTCCTTCTCACTGTCCACATAGGCCGGAAGCAGCAGGCCGCCCCGGGTATTCGGGGCCAGTAGCATTTCGGACATTAGGGCTATAGCCTGAGGCAGCAGCTTCTCCCCATCCGGAAGATAGCTGTCCTCCGGGACGCTGCCGTAAAAGCCGATGCACTGTATCTCCCCGACCCGGCGCACTACCGGCTCTATAGCGGTACCATAGAGCTCGTCCATGCGGCGGCTCAGTGCCTCCATGTCCCCATAGCGGGTGGTGCCACGGCGCAGGACATAGGGAATGAGGGCGTTCATGGAGGCTGTCTCCCGGCTCAGCTGGGTAAGCAGGTTTAAACTGATGCAGGCGGTTTTGAATTTGTCGCTGTGCAGATGAGTGAGAAATATACCGGGCAGCAACTCTGTCCTTGAATACTCCATGGGGCACCTCCTGTAATTTTATGTATTGTAAAATAGGGATGATCCTACGTTGGCTTGTTGCCCCGCTTGCATGGCTCCTTTGAGCATGGACACAGGTAATCCAAACTGGAAAATATGCGGAGGAATGTACGGGGTATCATATCTGTTTCTTCTTGATTAGATTTAAAATGTGTCGAGCCTGTAGTGGCTGATCCTGTTTGCATAGTTTCCTGCATCCCGTTTTAATGAGTTCTATGACATATTATTGTTAGCCTTTTATAGTCCATGCGAACTGCTTTTTGAAATCATTATAACATTTGGGACAAATCCATATGCGGTTATCTTCCGTGCTATAACCATACTTTAAGTCATCTATACCATAACCAAATTTATCCATACAAAACTCGCAATGATCATGATCGTTAAGTGGATCGCTTGACTTATAGGATTGTTGGACAAGAGTTGCACCATACAGATATTTTTCTTGCTCCCTAAATAACCGCCAGTCATTATCCATAGATAGTAGCTTCCTTTACTTATGGTGATAGCGTATAGTCAGGAAATATACTAAAGAAGCGGTTTTGCCAATCAGCTTGCCGATAGGCAAAACCGCTCTGTCTTAACTTTTACTGATTATACCACCGGGAGGGATAAAATGGTAGCTTTTTTGTAAACCTGCTGTGACCGGCTTCAGCCTACGCCCTGCCCCAGATATGGGTCCCCGTCTACATAGACACGGCCCCTGTCGCAGTCAATGCGATGAAGGTGGGACTGACGGTCTATCCAGGTGACGGAATAAGAGGGCAGTGCGGCGGGAAGATTTGGCTCTATATACAGCTTGCCTTCCCTGAGCCTGAGACCCAGCAGCTCCTCCGTTACCACTCTGAAGTACCAGCCGGCGGAGCCTGTATACCAGCTCCAGCCTGCTTCACCTTCATGGCCCGGGGCGGAATATACGTCGGCAGGGAGTACGAAAGGCTCGGCGCCGTAGCGCTTCAAGTCATGGTTTTCAGGCAGAAGATACTGAAGTATTTCATAGCCCTCGTCCACCCGACCCCGGCGCAGGGCGGCTAAAGCCAGCCATATGGCTCCGTGGGTGTACTGGCCGCCGTTTTCCCTGAAGCCCTCTCCATAGCCGGAGATATAGCCCGGCCTGCGCTCTCTGCAGGAATAAGGAGGGTCAAACAGCTTAACTAATTTGTTTTGCCTGTCAATGAGACGTTCCAGAGCAGTATCCAGAGCTTTGTCGGCGTGAAGGGGGGAGGCATAAGGGCTGAGAGCTGCCCAGCTCTGAGCCAGAGAGTCTATGCGCTCCAGGCCGCCCAGAGCCTCACCGTCGGCATAGTATGCTCTGGTATACCACTGGCCGTTCCAGGACGCCTCGGCTGCGGCACCTATCTGGCGGGCGCCGGCGCTGTATCGCTGGGAACCCTCGACTCCCAGTTTCTCCAACAGGGCGGCAAAGCGCCGGGCGCAGTGGGAGAAGAACCAACCCAGCCATACGCTCTCTCCCTCCACGGCGTTGAGGGCATCATTCCAGTCACCACCCAGCATCCGGGGAAGTCCGTGCGGTCCAAAGCCACGGCTTATGCAGCACTCCAAGGCCCTTTTGGCATGGAGCAGCACCGGAGCGGAGGAGGAGACTTCCGGGGTCTCATACCTGTCCCACTCATGAGAGGCCAGGGGAGAGGAGGCCAGATATGGCGTTTCCTCATTGCACAAGGCGTAGTCGCCGGTGGCATCGGTATACTCGCAAAGAGCCCACACCAGCCACAGCAGATCGTCGCTGCAGCGGGTACGCACACCCTTGTCACCCTGAGGATGAGAGTGCCACCAGTGCATCACGTCCCCCTCCAGATACTGATGGCGGCAGCACAAAAGTATCTGCTCCCGGGCATAGGCCGGGTCGATGAGCATGAGGTTCACGCTATCCTGAAGCTGGTCCCTGAAACCAAGGGCGCCGCCGCTTTGATACAGACTGCTGCGCCCTTCAAGACGGCAGGCCAGACACTGGTAGACCGCCCAACGGCTCATATAGTGATCCAGAGGCGAGCATGGGGAGCGCAGTGAAAAATGTCCCAGAAGATCTTCCCAGCGGGCACAGACCCCCGCCAGAGCGGCGACGGCGTGGCCGGGGGAGAACAGCTCTCTCAGTTCATCCTCACTGCAAAAGCCACAGATGAGCAGACTCCTGTTCTCACATATACCCCTGAGGCTGAGAGCCGCCGGGCAATGTTCAACCGAAAATTCGCCCTTTCCTGAGAAGGCGGCCAGGAATTCTGCACCGGGGAAATAGGACTCCGGATTTTCAAAGTGGGCGATATCCTCCTTTACATAGCCGGTGACACAGGCGCCGGAGCGGGAGCCCAGACAGAGCTCCAGTCCCCAGCGTATACTGAGACCCTCTGCCCCGTCAATAAGAAGGACGCGGACATTAGTGCCGACCGGAATGAACAAGGTGGCCTTTATTTTCCGCTCTCCCAGGCGCTTTTCCCATACGGCATAGCCAGGGGCGTAAAACACCCGGCAAGGATATGCATCCCCTGCGGCAAACAGGCTCACAGGCTTACCCTTATACTCAAGGCATATAAACTCAGAGCCGGATACGTCAAGCACACTTTTCCCCGGCGGATTCACCCTCATCTCTCTGGCGTTTTCCAACCACATGTTGCCGATACCGCAGTCAGTAGCTATATAGCCCATTGAGCCGTTGGTGATAACATGCTGCCAGGCCACCGGAGGCAGAACCCCGTCTACCTGAAATTCAAAGCCCTGCTCCGTCCAGCAGTGCGGCGGAACGGTTGAAGCTGCCCGGAGAGAACTGAGAACGGGGAAGGATAGAACCGGCGGCAGCTTCCGCTTTTCCCCGGCAATAAAGGCCGCACGGCTTCTCACCGCGGTTTCGGCGGAAGAGGGCAGAATGTGCACGCCGCCGGGACTGCCTATCAGAGCTTCCAGCCCTACCGGGGACAGCACGGAGACTATGCGGCCCAGCAGAGGCTGCTGGTATTCCCCCTGCTGGTCGGAGAAAAATATCAGATCGGCGTTCAGTCCGCAGCTTTTCAGAAGGCAAAAGCGGCGCAGCAGCTTTTCACTCTCAGGACTGTCTCCCTGGCAGCAGATAATTGGCAGGTCACCGGAGACCCCATATTGCCACAGATCCAGCCGGGGAGCCGAACGGTAAAGCCGGTTCTGCCACAGCGGAAGGACCATGGACATGGCCGCACCTACCTCTTCCGGGCTCATGCCCAGGTGTACCGCGGCGGCGCCGGCCATGGATGCCTGGGCACCCTTGTCGGAATACAGGATGCGCTGGGCGGCGGCCAGTGCTTCCTCCCTGAAGGCAGCGACGCACAGGGCAAAGCGTACTGAACAGCTCTTGCCCTCATCCAAAAGCAGTTTTACCCCAACTCTAACCAGGGGCTGGGACAGGGAACCCAGGCCGCCTTTTGCGTCTCCCTGATATTCTGCCTCCTCGCTGCACAGAATACACAGCCAAAGCCCTCTGCCGCTGTCCTTAGGCAGCCGGTGCAGCAGCAGAGCCTGACCCTCCTGGTCGGCTGTAATGCCCAGCTTCCAATAGGCAGGATGATCCTCCCAGTGGGAGAGCTCTGCCAGAATCGGCTGAAAACTCAATTCAAGCCGTACCTGGCGGCGCTGAGAGCCCTGCAGTTCAAGGCATCTCAGCTCCCCTATATCTCCGGTGGCAGCGGAGACGCTCATATTTGCACTGATGCCGCCAAGCTCGCGGCTGCAGCTGCACTGTGCCTCTCCCAATTCCCACATCAGCGGCGACTCTGCCGGAAAGAGTGGTTTGCCATCAAGACTTATATTTACTCCTCCGGTGAGAGAGTCGGAATGATAGATGCAGGTTTCACCCAGAAAGGCCGAGGTATGGCCGTGGTTCGTTGACATTATATTATAAGCGCCGTTGGAGAGCAGGCAGGCTCTCATTCCCCTGTCTTCAGCTCCGCCTCTCAGCTGCCAGCGCTGGCTTATGCCGCGCCGGGGCTTTTCCGGTACCTCAGTCAGGGAACGGCGTATTACGACCGCCTCCGCGGGAAGACGCTCCTGTAGCAGCAGAGCATAGGCAGCCATAGAGCTGTCGGACATGAATAACTCCTGGGCATAGCCCCGACACACGGCGTTGGCTGCGGCGATAATGCTCATGCTCACATGGTGGGCCATGTAGCAGCTAACCTTCTCTACCTTGCCGCGGCAGCGTGAGGGAGTAAAGTCCAGGGCCTCCATAAAGCCGTAGCGGCCCCGGGCGCCCCAGCTCTCCAACCGCCGTAGATTCTTGACTGCCGCCTCCGGTTCCACCGCCAGAGCCAGAAAGCTGCTGTAGGGGGATATGACCATGTCTGCCTCCTGGCCCCGCTTCAAGGCCAGAGCCGGGCAGCCGTGGGCCTTGTAGCGGTAGCTGAGAGAGGCGTCCAGAGAATAAAAGGCGCTTTCGGATATGCCCCAGGGCCGTCCCGGCAGGCACCGGCGTCGCTGGGCATAGAGGCAAAAACGGCTGCTCTCATACAAGAGACTGCTGCGGTAGACAGGCAGAAACAGCTCCGGCATTAGATATTCAAACATGGTGCCCGTCCAGCTGGCAAGGCCACGGTAGCCGTCCTTCTGCAGCTGAGCCCGGCTGAGGCGCCGCCAGTGCTTTATGGGTACGTCTCCCTTGGCTATGGCAAGATAGCTGGTGAGCATGGCTTCACTGGCCATGAGGTCGTACCAGCCGCCGGCGCCACGCTCGTTTTCGCTGTCATAGCAGATATAGAACAGGCCGCGGCCGGAGTCATACAGGGGTGAAAAATCCATGGGTGCCATGAGGGCATCTATGCGCTCCTTCAGCTCCCAGCGGCCTTGGCTTTCCAAAGCCTGGGACACGCAGAGAAGCCCCGCATAGAGATTGCCGGAGTCCACGGTGGAGATATACCCGGGGCTCAGAGGCCGCAGACTGCGGGTATCGTACCAATTGTAGAAGTGACCCATGCAGCGGGGCATCCGCTCCATGGTATCGGCCATGTGGGACAGATATTCCGCTGCCTTTTCCGTGTCTATCAGACCCATTCGGACTCCGCACTCCACCGCCGCCATGGCAAGGCCCATGTTGGTGGGAGATGTTCGGTGGGCTGTGCCTACCGGGGGCTGCTCCTGAAAATTGTCCGGGGGCAGAAAATTGTCCTCTTCCCGGGAAAAGTCCAGCAGATACCGTAGGTTTTCTCCTGCGGCTCTTATGAGATAGTCCCGGTCGACGCCCCGTAGACAGCTCTCCTTATAGGCGGGCAGCGCCAGAGCTGCTGCGGCTGCCGGGCTTAAAAGCCACATGAAGCCGGAAGCCTTGCCTATGATGGCCGGGGAAAAGGCCATGAGCAGCACGCCCAGAACAATGGGAAACCACATTTTTTTGATGTGCTGGGCAAAGTCATGGCTGCCCTTCTCCACCTGAGCCGCAGTCTGCCACTGCAAAAGCCTCTTACGGCTTATGAGCATGCGCCAGAGAGCCGTGACTATGGCGGTGAGGCATACCCAGGCCTCATAGGGCAAAAGCCAGAGCCTTATAAAGGTCTGGACAATGGAACCGCCTATACCGGTGAGAAGCCGGGTATGGCGCCTGAGCCGCACTCTCTCCCGCCGGGCAAGGCCGCTCTGGGCAAAGGAGAGTAGAAGATTTGTCAAAAGAGCCAGAAGCGCCGCCGCCGCAGACAGGGCCAGGGCGCTCTCCGGCAGCATAAAGCCGGAGAGAATGGCCAGAAAGGTCATGGGCGCAAACAGACTGCGGCGCAGAGAGTCAAAGAGCCGGAAACGATCCATGGCCCTAAGCTCCCTTTTGAATATCCAGGGGGCATTTTGCCAGTCACCTCTTATCCAGCGGTGCAGGCGCTTGTAATAGGCCAGAGGCCGGGTAGGGAAATTGTCGGAAAACTCCACGTCTCCCATGTAGGCCCCGTGGAGGTAGGCACCTTCCAGCGCGTCGTGGGATAGGATGCACCCCTGTGGAAAGCGGCTGCCGGTACACTCCAGCAGAGCAGCGGCGTCAATGACGCCCTTGCCCGCAAAACCGCCGTTGTCAAAGGCGTCCATATACAGTTCCCCGCATAGTGCACCGTATGGGTCGCTGCCGCCTGCCCCGGCAAATATGAGGGCAAAGTCGGTGGCATTGGCGCTTTGCAGACCTGTACTCATTCTGGGGTGGATAAGGCCGTAGCCCTCTTTTACCACATGACGCCTGTGGTCAATGACTGCCCGGTTAAGCGGGTGTATGGCGGCGCCGATGAGCTCACCTACGGAGCCGGGATAAACCTGGGTGTCGCTGTCCAGAGTCACTATATATTTTGTGCCTGACAGCGCCTCAAGGTCTCCCGTGACTTCCAGGGCCGAAGGCTGACCGCACAAAAGCCTTGCCAGTTCCAGCAGAGCACCCCGCTTTCGCTCACGGCCGCTGTACTGCTCTCCGTCAAAACTCCGCTCCCTGGTGAACAGATAGAAGCCTCCACCGTATTTTCGGTTCAGCTGGCGTATGGTGCGCCTTGTCTGCCGGAGAAGCTGGGCGTCCTCCTGGGTGCTGGGACTTTTTGAGGCAGGCAGGTCTGCCAGCAGGCCGAACATCAGGTCCTTACCTTCGCTTCGGCAGGCCAGACGCAGCTGCTCCAGCCTCTCCGCCTGTCCCTGCCCCAGGAGAGTGGAGACGACGCAAAGACTCTTGCCCTCCGACGGAATGCCATGGCTGGTGTCTATCCTTGGCAGGGGCCTGGGGGATATGAGATGCAGGAGAATGAAGTCCATGAAGCTTTTAATGAGCTCCCACACCGGTACCAGAAGCAGCAGGGCAGCGGCAATACTGTCCAGATAAAAGGCAATAAGCAGACTTATGGATAAGGGCAGAAGGATGACGAGGCCGATATACAGCCAGGACCATATGGCCGCAGGTTTCTTGAAGAGATAGAAGCCTATGTGCCGCCCGTCCTGCTGAGCCTGCTTTATGAGCTTCCGGGCCAGCATATGCTCTTCCAGACCGGAGCGCCTTGCCATATGCTCCAGACGCAGCAGGTACTCCCGCTGAGTGGAGCTGTCCATGCGCTCATAGTCCCCGGTAGGGTCCTGGGAGAGTATGCTGCCGCTCACGTCTGCCTCGCCCAGCAGCTTTTCCAGATCCAGCACCGAGAACAGGCGCAAAGAAGTGAAGAGGGCGGAAAGAGCCTGGGCATGGGCTGTGGTGTCTGCGGCATACTGCATTTTACGGCATACATCCGCTATGGCCTCAATGATGGCGCAACGCAGAGCTGCGGGAAATAAATCCAGCTCCCGCCTCTGAAGCACTGTCACCGACTGGAAGCCGGAAAGAAATATGCCGCAGCGTTCTTCCGTCACCTTGCCCAGCCCGGAACGTACCAGGACTCGGCACAGCTCCGTGATGACGATGCCCTCGGAGCAACAGTGCAGCCGACGGGCCTTCCTTAATTCCAGAACGGCACTGAGATACTCACGCTGTACCATATACCAGTTGTCCAGCAGCCACTCGCAGGCGGAGGGCGGCGCTGCCAGGGAACCGTAGCGGCGTTCTACGGCCTGATGACAGCGGCGTATCTCGCCAAAGTTCCGACGCAGCAGAGCGGCGGCCTCCGCCCCGGCGCAGTTGTCCTGGGGCCGCAGGAGCTTTGCGGCGGAGGCGGCATAGTCGTGGAGCCGCCCGTCTTCAATATAAAGACATGAATCTATGTTATCCATGGCTGTCTCCTATCCGGGAAAATTTTCTTGTTCCTCACCTTGGCAGTTTCCCCAGAAAATGCCTGATTATTCCTTTCAGAGTTCGGCAGTACCGAAGTTGGGCAGACAGAAAAAAATTTGAAACTGTAAAGAAAAAGCCCTTGACAGAGTGGCTGAAGCGTAGTATACTCTGTCAACGGTAAATACTTGACAGGGGGCTTGGCCGTGAGTGACGGCAGACTGAGACAGACAATGCTGCTGGATTTTTACGGCGAGCTTTTGACCGAGAGACAGCGGCTCTGCTTTGACCTTCATTATAATGAGGACCTGTCCCTGTCGGAGATAGCGGAGCAGTGCGGTATATCCCGCCAGGGAGTCTGGGACAATATCCGCAGAGCTGAAAGCACCTTGCAGGATGTTGAGGAAAAGACCGGGCTTGTCCGCCGCTTTGAGGAAAACCGCAGTGCCCTGGAAAATATCCGGGAGCAGGTAAGGGCTATCGCCGCCCTGACGGATGGCGAGGCCAGAGAAAAAGCCGTGAAGGCGGCGGAGGATATTTCCGCCGTAATCGCCAGAGGTTAAAATATGGCATTTGAAAGCTTATCTGAAAAACTGAATGCTGCCTTTAAAAAACTCAGAGGCAAAGGCCGGCTATCCGCCGCAGATGTAAAGGAAGCAATGCGGGAGGTCCGCATGGCTCTGCTGGAGGCGGACGTTAGCTACAAGGTGGTAAAAAGCTTTACCAAGACCGTCACCGAGAGAGCCTGTGGGGCAGATGTGCTGGAGACCCTGTCACCGGCTCAGATGGTAATAAAGATAGTCAATGAGGAGCTCTGCGCTCTCATGGGCGGGGAGAATCAGAAGCTGAATATCGGCTCCAAATCCCCCAGCGTGGTGATGCTGGTTGGCCTGCAGGGTGCGGGTAAAACCACCAACGGGGCAAAGCTGGCTGGCTATATGCGCAAGCAGGGCAAGCGCCCGCTGCTGGCCGCCTGCGACATTTACCGCCCCGCTGCGATAAAGCAGCTGGAGACCGTAGGCGCCCAGCTGGGCATTCCGGTGTTCCAGATGGGTCAGACAGACCCGGTGGATATTGCCAAGGCTGCCGTTGAGCACGCCAAAAAGCACGGCAATGATCTTGTGTTCCTGGACACCGCCGGCCGGCTGCACATAGATGAGCAGCTGATGGACGAGCTAAAAAACATCAAGGCTGCCGTTGACCCGGCGGAGATAATGCTGGTAGTGGACGCCATGACCGGTCAGGATGCGGTGAACGCCGCCACAGCCTTTGACGAAGCCCTGGGCATAACCGGTGTCATGCTCTCCAAGCTGGACGGCGACGCCAGGGGCGGAGCGGCATTGTCAATTCGCCAGACTACCGGCAAACCCATAAAATTTATAGGCACCGGCGAAAAGCTGGATATGATAGAACCCTTCCACCCCGACCGCATGGCTTCCCGTATACTGGGCATGGGGGATGTGCTTACCCTCATAGAAAAGGCGGAAAAGAGCTTTGATGAAAAGAAGGCTCTTGAAGCGGCGGAGCGGCTGCGCAATAACCGTTTCACCTTGGGGGACTATCTGGACCAGATGGCCCAGCTGCGCAGTATGGGCGATCTTAAAGATGTTGTGGGCATGCTCCCCGGCATGGATGCCAAGGCCCTACAGGGGGCAAGGCTGGATGAGAAGCTGCTGGCACATCAGGAGGCCATTATCCTGTCCATGACCCAGGCGGAGAGGGACAACCCCTCTATGCTCAACAGCAGCCGGAAAAAGCGTATTGCAGCCGGCAGCGGGACCTCCGTTGTGGATGTGAACCGGCTTTTGAAACAGTACGACGCCATGAAGCAGATGACCAAGCAGCTCACCGGTAAAAACGCCAAAAAGCTGCAGAAGAAGATGGGCCGCATGGGCGGCGGATTTCCCGGCATGGGTGGGGGCTTCCCCTTTTAATCAGCTTACAGGCACGAAAGTGTTTGTAAATATATGAGAGAATATACATGGAGGTGAATATACGATGGTTAAAATCAGACTTCGCAGAATGGGCGCCAAGAAGGCACCTTATTACCGCATAGTGGTTGCAGATTCCCGCAGCCCCCGTGACGGCCGCTTTATCGAAGAACTCGGCACCTACGATCCCATGGCCGATGGCGAGAAGATCAAGGTGGATATGGAGCGGGCAAAGTACTGGATCTCTAACGGAGCTCAGCCCACCGACACAGTCCGCGGCCTGCTGAAAAAGGTCGAGGCCTAATAAGGAGTTTCTACCGGCATGAAAGAACTTTTGACCTATATAGTGCAGAGCCTTGTGGACAATCCCGCAGAGGTCTCTGTGACCGAGCGCAAAGCCGATGGCGAGACCGTGTTTGAAGTGCGGGTCGCCGACGGCGATATGGGCAAGGTCATTGGCCGGCAGGGCAGGATCGTAAAACAGATCCGTATACTTATGCGGGCCGTCGCCCAGAGAAAGGGCAAAAAGGTATCAGTTGAGATAATGGACTGATGCTGTAAAAATCCGAAGCATACGCTTCGGATTTTTTGTTTTATCTTGGCAAACAACAGATATCATGATAAAATAAAGCGTTTTGAAAACTGCAGCGGAGGTGCCTATGGAAAAGCAGGAATATATTGAAGCCGGACGAATAAGCAACACCCACGGCGTGGCCGGGGAAGTGAAGATAGAGGTCTGGCTGGATTCCCCCGACTTTCTGAAAAAATGCAGACGGATATTTGTGGAGGGACGGGAGTTCAAGATAGTCTCCGCAAAGACCCATAAGGGTTTTCTTATAGCAAAGCTCGAGGGTGTAGGGGACATTAACGCTGCCATGAGCCTTAAAGGCAAAACGGCCCACATACTGCGCCGGGACGCAAAGCTGCCTCAGGGCGCTTACTTTATTCAGGATATAATTGGGGCAAAAGTGCTGGATCAGAAGGGCCGGGAAATAGGCAGACTCACCGAGGTCCTGGAGCGCCCTGCCTCCAATATATATGTGGTGCAGGGGAGCGAAGAGCACCTTATCCCCGCTGTACCTGAATTTATTATGTCAACTGACCCGGACGCGGGGATAATTACCGTCCGGCTTATCGAGGGAATGTGAAATGCGCATAGATATAATGACCCTTTTTCCCGACACCGTGGGGGCCGTGCTCCACGAGAGCATTATCGGCAGAGCCGTGAAAAAAGGCATAGTTGAGATAAACTGCCACCAGATACGGGACTATACTTTGAACAAGCAGAAGCAGGTGGATGACTACCCCTACGGCGGAGGCTTTGGCTGCGTGATGATGGCCCAGCCCCTGAAGTCCTGCTTGGACAGCATTATGTCAACTGCACAGGGTCTGCGCAGCCGGGTGATATACATGTCCCCCCAGGGCAAACCCTATAACCAGGAGAAGGCCAAAAGACTGAAGGAGGACTACGACCATCTGGTGCTGGTTTGCGGCCACTATGAGGGAGTGGATGAGCGCTTTATAGAGGCGTGCGTGGACGAGGAGATATCACTGGGGGACTTCGTGCTCACCGGGGGGGAGATAGCTGCCATGGCGGTGGCGGACTCGGTGTGCCGTCTGATACCCGGAGTCCTGGCGGACGAGCAGTGCTATACAGGGGAGAGTCACTGGGACGGACTTCTGGAATATCCCCAATATACCAGGCCGGAGGTCTGGGAGGGACGGCGGGTACCGGAGGTATTGATAAACGGCGACCACAGCAGGGTAGAGCATTGGAGGAGAAAGATGCAGCTCAAGCGCACCAGGGCAAAGCGTCCGGATATGTTTGCAAAACTTGAGCTTAAAGGAAAAGAGGACAGGGAACTGATGGAAGAGATAGAGAAGGAGGCCTCAAGGCGGCAGCTGACTGAGCCATTGAGCTATGGCAAAGCCATGATGGAAGACATTCCCAGGATAATGGAAATTGTGGACTATGCCAGGGAGACCTTGAAAAAGCACGGCGTGGACCAGTGGCAGGGGGACTACCCCAGCGAGAAGCAGCTGCGTCAGGACGTGGAGGATGGAGAGCTTTATACTGTGCGCCACGGTGAGGAGATAGCGGCTTTCTTTTTCCTCACGGACAAGCCTGAACCCTCATATGAGGATATTACCGATGGCAAGTGGACGCCCGACATCCCTTATTGCGTGCTCCACCGCAGTGCTGTGGCCAGGGAATACCGGGGCACAGCCGTGGCCGAGTACATGCTCCGATGTGTGGAGGACATCACCCGGCAGCTGGGCGGCAGGGCCGTGAGGGTGGACACCCACAGAAAAAACAAATCCATGCAGAATCTTCTTAGAAGCAACGGCTTTAGATACCGGGGAAATGTACTGGCCAATGAGTACGGCCACGACCCGGCACGGCAGGCCTTTGAGAAAATACTGAAAAAGTGAGGGCTTAAAATGGGAAAAAATAAATATCTCGTTTCCGCAATTGTGTGGACGGTAATTGCCCTGGCGGTGCTGTATGTGCTGCTGTTCATGACCAGCGGCGGAACTGCCTTCGGCAGACTGTGCGGCATTGTGCTGATCTTCATGTGTCTTGCAGGCCAGTGGCTGCGCTGGTGGAAGTTCAGGTGAATATGGAGCTGACGAACAGTCAATACATCCGGGAACTTTTGGGGCGCCATGGCTTTCGCTTTTCCAAGTCCATGGGACAAAATTTCCTCACAGCTGCCTGGGTGCCGGAGGATATTGCCGCCGCAGGAGTGCAGGAAAAGGGTATGGGTGTGCTGGAGGTGGGGCCGGGTATAGGCTGCCTGACCCGTGAGCTGTCTAAAAGAGCGGACAAGGTGCTGGCAGTGGAACTGGATAAAGCTCTGAGGCCCATCCTGGCCGAAACTCTGGCAGACTGCGAAAACGTGGAGATCGTCTACGGAGATGTGCTCAAACAGAATATCCCGGCACTGGCGGAGGAAAAGCTGGGGGGACTCAAAAAAGCGGTGTGTGCAAACCTGCCCTACAATGTGACAAGTCCTCTGCTGACCGCTTTTATAGAAGCGGGTTGCTTTGACACCATAACGGTTATGATACAGAGAGAGGTGGCAAAGCGTATCTGCGCTTCTCCAGGCTGCTCCGACTATGGGGCCTTCGGCATTTTCGTCCAGTGGCACATGGAGACTGAGCTTTTGTTCGATGTGCCTCCATCATGCTTTATGCCCCAGCCCAAAGTGACCTCCAGTGTTATAAGGCTGAAAAAGCGCGCCGGGCATCCTGTTCAGGTGCAGGATGAACAGATGATGTTCCGCGTTATCAGGGCCGCCTTCAACCAGAGAAGAAAGACTCTGGTCAATGCCCTGAGTTCCCAGCTTGGCAATATCACCAAAGAAGAGACCGAACGGGCCATCGTAAACTGCGGTTTTGATACCAGAATCCGGGGAGAAGTTTTGGATATTGGTGGATTTGCAAAAATCAGTGATGAAATCGTCAAAATAATGCGTGTTGATTTGTGAGTAAAATGCATTGATAAAATTGCCAGTTTTGTGGTAATCTAACAAGTGGCTAAATGTCAATTCTTTTTTTACTATAGAAAGGACGAAAACAATGAGCAAAAAGTACGTTTACATGTTTTCCGAAGGCAACGCCAATATGCGTGAGCTGCTGGGCGGCAAGGGTGCCAACCTGGCAGAGATGACCGCTATCGGCCTGCCTGTTCCTCAGGGCTTTACCATTACCACCGAGGCCTGCACTCAGTACTATGAGGACGGCCGTCAGATCAACGATGAAATCATGGCTGAGATCATGAAGAACGTTGAGACCATGGAGAAGATCAACGGCAAGAAGTTCGGCGATCTCAACAACCCCATGCTGGTCTCCGTCCGTTCCGGTGCCCGCGCTTCCATGCCCGGCATGATGGACACCATTCTGAACCTGGGCCTCAATGATGACGTTGTGGCTGCCATGATCAAGGGCAACCCCGACCCCAAGTTCGAGCGCTTCGTTTACGACTCTTATCGCCGCTTCATCCAGATGTTCTCCGACGTCGTCATGGAAGTTGGCAAGAA
>OLRA01001387.1_pt1 | contig 28883 bp, 28 predicted proteins | sample 1673011 | NCBI WGS metagenome assembly OLRA01 (sample SAMEA3136746, study PRJEB25190) | human gut metagenome | reverse complement strand
GGCGTAAGTACCGGCGGGTGCAAGTGCCTTTCGAAACATCTGAATCCCACCTCGGAGCGAGTACGGCAGGATGCGTTTATCAAAAATCAAAGCAGCAAAGCAATTAGACTTTTTGAAATCCGTAAGTGACAAGACAATTTTAATACCACCAGCTCACGGTTTCGTCAGATATCCTGAGGCAAAAATCTATATTAATTTTCCTCGGACATAAGAAATAGTATGGGCGCAATCAACTAATTGGTGTGCGAAGTTTGAGATATTATAATTCAGCAGGGCTAAAGAGGACAAAATGTTTAATATAATTTTTAAATTAAAAACATGTTAATGGGAGGATATTAATGTGCAGAAAGTACAAACAGAGCTAATAGATATCATTATCGAATTAATGCCAGGTAAGCAGGATGCAATTATCAATGAATCTACAGACATTGTCAGAGATTTGGAATTTGATTCTATTGCATTGGTAGAACTTTTGAATGAAATTGAAGAAATGTTTGGCGTTGATTTTGTGGAATTGCCGGATTTTCTTGAAAGGTTTGACAGGATAGGAGATATTGCAGAAGGAATATTATTGCTTCAGGCAAAGCAATAATAAAATGTGTTGAGGAAAACAGGGGATAATAATGAAAAATATGGAATCACTTAATAAAATAATTCGTCATGCATATGAAACAGTTCCGTTTTATAAGGAGTTATTAGAGGAAGAGGAATGTTTAGAAATAGAGAAGTTGCCTATTGTAGACAAGAAACAGATGATTGAGTCGGGAAGATCTATGCTATCAACACGATATATGGGTCAATATTTAACGAAGCAATTGAAATGGACAAGAACAAGCGGAAGTTCCGGAATGATACATGAAATATTTTGGAACAAGGTCGATGAAAAAAAGTCCATGATGGGGTTATGGTTTTTGAGATGGAAATATTATAAAATTTCCCCTGCTCAGAAATTGTGCTTCTTTTTTCTGGCGGATATTAATGATGAAGAGTGCATGGAAACAGACAGGGTATTGGCGATATCAAGAAAAAGTTTGTTCGACGGCACTTTTATAGAAGCTTATCAACACATTAAACAATACAAACCGGAATGGATGATTTTGCAACCGGGTGTTGCAGCAATGTTGTGTGATATGGCAGAACAATATGGAATATGGGAAGGATTAAAATACATTGAATTTACGGGTGAGTATTTACCGGAGACCGTACGAAAGCGGGTTGAAAATACTTTTCATTGTGCGACAGCCAATCAATACGGAACAAAAGAAGTAAATTCTATTGCATATGAATGCCCGGAAGGAAATATGCATGTTATGTCGGACAATGTATATTTGGAAAATGAGGGCTGTAAATTATATGTTACATCATTAAATAACTATGCCATGCCTTTTGTTCGTTATCAATTGGATGACAGAGGGCGAATTCGGCGACATGTGCAATGTCGTTGCGGAAGATGTAGTGATATGCTGGAAATTTACGAGGGAAGGCAGAATGATGTCGTAAAACGTCCGGATGGCAGTGTGATCCACGCATATGCACTTATGCAAAGTGTTCATTATATCAATTACCAATATGATGGCTGCATTATTCAATATAAGATAGTGCAAGAGGACTATGACAGATTTACATATTTAATCGTATTGGGGGAGGAATGTCCGGAAGAATTGAAAAGAACGATTTCGGAAAAGCTGCAGCATGATTTACAGGTGCGAATTGGAAAAGAATGTACATGTGATGTGATTTATAAAAAGAATATATTGCCGGAGGAAGAGACGGGAAAGTGTAAAGTTTTTGTGTCAAACGTCGGATAAGAATATTCTAAAGGGAGGAGCTATGGTATACAGTATTGAAATAGACGAAATCATCTGGGATGAAAAGAAATGGAAAAGATTTTGCAAATATGCAAAAAGAAAACATCGATGGTTGACATTTCCCGGAGAAGGATGTGTCGAGGTAGGAGATCGTACGCATGCTTCGGAATTTGATGCGAATGTGATTGTACGGGGAATATTGGATGAATTTTTAGACGATAAATTTCCATTGAAGAGGTATGTGCCTGAAAATATTTCGTGCAAAGAATTGCCGATTGTAACAGATGTTATATCTGATACATATTTATTTTTGAGTTTAAAATTAGCAATATTGCAGGCAGATGAGAAGATAAGTGATCAATTGGATCAATACTTTTTAGATATTATCATGAATTATCACCCATCTTTCTGGCATTTTTATGATTTTGATGAAGAGCTTTGGCGTTTTTTGGACATCAAAGGTATATCATATCGGGAAATTCCGATGGGGGATATCTGCAAATTGCTTAAGAATATTTTAAATTCCGATGAGTATGTTTCGATTCATCTGGATGAATTTTATCTTAATGAGAAAGAATCATTTCAAAAGCTGCATTTGGTAAGAGAAAATTTAGTATACGGGTACGATGATGCTCAAAAAGTTTTCTTTGTTTACGGTTTTGGAAAAAGGGAACAGATGAGAAGCTTTCAAGTTAGTTACGATGATATGCTTCTTGCTTTTGAAAAGGGCAGACGATTTTATTTTAGTGGGGCTGGCTATCTGAAAATGAAATGGTGTGATCCGGTTGTAAAAATGAAGATACATGAATGTGAAGGGTTTCAATTAACAGAAACATTTTTATTGCATAAAATACATGACTTTGTGTACCCTATGAAACCGAATCTCCAAAATGAAGAAATTAAGATTTATGGATCAGATGTTTATAAATGGATTATAGAGGAACTACAGGGGAAAACAAAAGGGAGAACAGTCGATTATCGCACCTTTCATTTATTATATGAACATAAAAGAAATGTATACAGATGTTTGAAAAAAATAGAACAAAATGGTTCTATGTCACAAATAACGAGCGAAAAGATTGCTTCTTACAAAATAGTAGTAAATCAATTTAATAAAATACGGATCATGTACATGCGAGAAGCGGGAATGGAAATGAGAAAAGTGCAGAGAAAAAAGATATACAGTGTGCCAAAGGTTAAAGAGAGTTTTATTAATGAAGTCATAAATTCAGTAGAAAAAGAATTAGAGATACTAAAGGAGATAACAATATGAAAAAGAATATTTTAAAAAGCATGTCAATAATTATGTCAATTTTACTCTTGATGCTGTTTTTGGAGAGTAATTGTTTTTTGTACTTCACAAATGCATCAAGTTATAATGAAGAATCAAATGAAGTTATTTGTGCAAATTAGTACATAAATACCAGCCGTGGGAATTAAATATATGGACAACTAGAAGTTATGATGGTCATCATTGGTCGCAATCTGCAGTGTCATATACTAGTAGTACTGTTTTGATTGCATATGTATGTTAAAAGAGTGGAGAAAATGAAATGAAAAAAAACATATATGTAATTTGTGTAGCGACAATTTTAGGATTGATATTTTTATATTATAAATCAGCTATTGATAAAAAAATAGATTCCAGTAGAATTCATTTGAAATATTTTACAAATGAAAGTAATGATAAAGAAGATATCTCCTCGGAAGTGACGGAATGGAACAGATACGAAGTGTATCCTGTCAACAGTGAAGTAAGCGATGCCGTGTGGCTTCAAACGCGATTTCAAATAAATCGAATAAAGACGTGGAATGGAAAAGACAATATGCATCAGCAATATATTATTTTTAATAGGAAAAAAGGGCTTTTACTGGAGGAGATAACGAGCGATGTGTTTGGTGGAGATTTTGACGGTGATGGGGAAGATGAGATTATTGTTGTCTCGACCCAGGGCTATGGCATGGTAACGTTATGCATCAATGTGCTGAAAATAAGTAAGGATGATCTTCGAATCAGTAATAGGATTCATCTTATGTACAATGTGAGAAAACTTCAAAATAATAAAATATGGATTTCGGAAGGGCAGGTTGAAAAAGACCACATATTGTTAAAATGTGCAAATAAAGAGATTAGTATTGTATGTACTCAAAAACAGAACATAATTGCAAATGTGGGAGGAAAGCAGAGTAATGTGGTTAATGAGGATGAAATAGAAGTAGAGAATGTGACGGATAATTTAAAAAAAGGATTTCATAAAAACATTTTAATTAAATAAATTTGGGAGATTATAGAAATTAGAATGTAAATAGTATAGTGATTATGAGGAAGATATGAATGGACAACGAATAAATAGAAGTATAATACGGTCATCGTTTGAGAAGATAAGCAGAATGTATGAAAGTCAAAAGGTACTTCAAAAAAATGTGGTATTTTTAATTTGTGATAACACGCTAGAGGCAATATCGTTGTATTGTTATCACCTAGTACATAAAAATATTGTCTTTTTGATTGGCAGAGAAAAAGGAGATAGAGATATTATTGACTTGATTGACAATTTTGCACCAGAGGAAATTTTCTTATGCCCGGGCAGGTTTCGACACGAAGAACAAGTGAGAGAACTGAAAAGCAGAAACTATCGAAGAGTATCCGGATATCATCAATATACGAGATATCAAAGAAGATACAATGATGTGTGGAGCAATTTGGATGATAATACGGCATTACTTATAACAACATCAGGAAGTGTTGGTAATGGAAAAGTTGTGGCATTATCTTATGACAATCTAAGGAAAAATGCGGAGGCGATCATACAGTCGCTTGAGATAGATCATCATGATATGGCAGGGCTTCTGCTTCCTATATCATATGTATATGGTTTGTCTGTGGTAAACAGCCATTTATTAGCTGATGCAGAGATATTACTGCCTCCGGGAAATATTTTTCAAGCGTCCTATTGGAATTATTTGGAAGAAATGAAGGTTAGCTCATTTTGTGGCGTGCCTTATACATATGAGATTATCAGGCGGCTTAAGGTGCTGGAACGACCATGGAGACATTTGAGGCTTTTGACGCAGGCAGGCGGAGCAATGAATTTGGAACTAAAACGGTTTCTTTTGGAATGGGTAAATGACAGGACGAGGAATGGCATTTTGACGCATCTGGCAGTTATGTATGGTCAGACAGAAGCGACAGCGAGAATGAGTTCCTTTTATCTGGATCAACATCCGGACAAGATTAAAAGTGTAGGAAAAGCAATATCGGGCGGTCGGTTTTGGATTCATAATTCGAGCGACGATGGGCAAGGGGACATTTATTATTATGGTCCCAATGTGTTTATGGGGTATGTCAATAAAAGGGAGGATTTGGAAAAGTCTCCAATATGTTATAAATGCGATAAAAAGGAATTAGACACTGGCGATATTGGATGGTTGGATGAGGATGGGTACTTATATGTTACAGGACGCAAAAAAAGATTTATCAAGATAAATGGTGTTCGCATTGGCTTGGATGAATTGGAACAGGAAATAGAAAACAGGTGGAAAGTAAAAACGGTGTGCGTTAAGACACGTTCAAAAGAATATTTGATTATGTATCTGATCGAGGATATAACGGAACCGGTTAGAGAGGAGATTATGACGTATTTAAGATTGCTGGGACTTACCAGAAAGCAATACCGATTGCAGATAGTGAAAAGCTTCTATTATCGTGAAAATGGGAAAATAGATTATGGGAAATTTGGTATGGAAGAGGAGTATGAAGATGACTTATGAAAATAGTGGATCAAAAAATGAAATCGCAGGGTTGCTAAAGCTGACGGGAGTGTTGGTTTTTGGCATGTGGAATGATAAATATAAGCAGCCCCGCTTTATAGAAAATGCAGCACAGGAAGAATTATATCAAAAATTTCTGAGACTCATTGATCGCGGGAAAATCAATGAAGCCGAAAACGAAATGCTTGCATATATAGAGGATATGTCATTTGATTGTAACGACATTCCGGTTCGAGAAAATATATCATTGTTGGATTTCGGATTAAGTGTGTACGGATATATGAATGAGAAGGAAGACATATTTTTAAAGAAGCATCATTATAGCCGGGAGGAAATTGAGGAAGGGATACATGACCTGCTAATTCGGTTCGGAAAGGAGGCAATAGCAGCACGCTGAATCATACAGGTTATTAATATAATTTACAAGAAAGGATGAAAACATGAAAAGAAAAGTAATGAAGGGAATCAGTGTACTGATTTCAATGGCAATGGTAGTTGTTGCATGTACACAGGATATAACAGAGACAGGAATTGTAAAAGGAATATTTTTCAATAAAGCGTATAAGATAACAGTCAGCGATCAGGGGAAAAGAGAACACTATATTGTAAGAGCTAAAAACGAAAAGGCATATGATGGCATCAAACAGAATCTGGAAAATGATAAATTAGCAGTTACGACATATATGCAGGATGCGTTGATATCCGAGGAAAATATGCTTGTCATGAATTTGACAACGGATGAAGCCGGACAGTTGGACGACATGAGTGGAGTCATGAGCGTGGAAAAGGATGTGGAACTTACTGCGAATGAGGTCGTGCCTGTAGATGAAAAGCAGGTAGAAAAGGTGCTGGAGGGAGAACAGGATCTTAAGGTGGATCAGTGGAATCTGAGAGCAATTGATTGTCTGGGAAATATGCCAGAGACAGAGGAACAAAATATGGTCAAGGTGGCTGTTCTGGATTCCGGTGTAAATTTTAACGAAGGAATTGAGGTGGAGCAGAGAGTAGATTTAGTAAATAAAAAACACATATCGGTCAATTTTGAAGATCCGAGTGGTCACGGAACAGGAATTGCAGGAATGATCAATGGACAGAAGGAGAAAGGACAACTGTCGGGAGTGGCAGATAATGTTGCATTGTATTCGGTAAAGGTGCTGGATCAGGATAACACAACTCCTGTTAGTAGGTTGATCGAGGGAATTTACTGGTGTATTGAAAATGAAATAGATGTTATCAATTTGAGCTTAGGGTGCTCATATGATTCGGAAGCGCTAGCAGCGGCAGTTCAAGATGCTGCAAAGGCGAGGATTATCCTTGTGGCAGCTGCAGGAAATGCGGGAGATGATGCATCATTAGAGTATCCTGCTGCATATGATGATGTTATTGCTGTAGGCGCAAGCAATGAATATAATCAAGTTTCTTCGTTTACATCCGGAAAAGAGCAGATTGATGTCATGGCACCGGGAGAAAAGATATGGACTTACAGCATGCTTGGTGGATATGTGGCAGTGGATGGAACGAGTATTGCAACAGCGCAGGTGACAGGAGCGGTGGCAAGAATTCTTCAGACCAGAAGGGGGGCAGATGCAGAGTATGTGAGGAAGCTGTTGCGAAGCAGCTCGGTAAGATCGGAGGAGTCACAGCATACTGGAGTGTTAAATGTTAGAAATGCAGTCCGGGTGGCAGAGGGAAATGCAACATTGGATGTGAATCTTGCACCTAAAGTAATGGAGAAAAATACTGCTTATGATGTGGATCAGATTGTCACAGGATGCTGGACGAAAGGTGCTCATCAAGAAACGGTTACAAAACATAAAGATTTAATTTCAGGTGATCTTGTAGAAAAAATGGCGGATAGTGCAGCTGATGCAGATGAATCATACTCTATATATAAAACAATACATGCACAGCACAACTATGTAAGGAATCTTCATTATCTGTATATGGTTGCAAGGAGAGTTGGAAACTATGGATCTAGTTTAAATACCAGACAAAAGCTTTATGATTTTATGCAGGGGATTGATACAGTTAATCTTCGAGATGGAAATACAGGAACCGGTGATATATGGCAGATGAGGGATGATGTAATACTGGATTACATATTCCGAAATGGTAATACTACCGGGGAATCTAATAAGAAAATAGCGGCATCGATTATGGGATTTGCAGTGCATTTGGTTGGAGATATTTATGCTCATAGAACTATGGTACCGGAAAATGATACGAAGATAACGGCAGAAACTTTTGTGGGAATAAAGAAAGAATGGTGGGAAATTTATCGTCAGAAACGGTCGCATTTTGTAATAGAAACAAGAGACCTTAAAAACTTTGGGCTGGATACAGGTGATTTTGAGGATAATCGAAAAGATTTTTATAAAAAACGTTTTAATGCATCAAACAAAAGTGTAGGTAATATTTTGACACTTTATAGTGGTGACAAGGCATTTTCACCACATGCAATTTTTATTGCCGGAGTGGGTTATACACTTAAACTGAACAATCTTAGAGCATATGGAGAAAGTAATGGATATGTAAATGTTGGATTGGATGCAATTAGCACAGATGTTTATCGTGTGAATGCTAATCATAAGAATCCGTCTTTACGGGTATTCAATAACGAGACAGATTGTGGATATTATGATTATTTTATATGTTAGAGAGGAAGGTTGTAATCATGAGAAGGATAATACTTGGAACGTTTCTTGTCACTATTGCCTTAATAGCGGCTGGCAGTGGATTTGACAACCGTGGAAATAAGCTGGTTTCCGACTTGGATGTACCTAAAGCAGAAGCGCAGATACGTGGACCGGCAGCAACGCTGTCTCCGCTCCAGCGCGAGAAGATAACTCTGAAACAGGATGGACTTTGTTATCACAAGACAACGGCGGGAGAGGCGTGGGATGATCCCGAGAAATTGGGATATGAAGTGACAGATCCGGTTTATGAGTTATTTGCATTTGAGCAGGAATTTGATGAAAACGGCAATGCGAAATATACAGATATTGTCGTACCCAAGGAGATTGATGGGGCTCCGGTAATAGATTGTAACAGCTTCGTTGATCACTATGAAATAAAAAGTCTGCGGATAAAAGCGGTATATGATGACTGGCGTGATTATTCTACAAGACCTGAGGAGGACGATATTATGTTCTCGCGCGTAGCAGGATGTTCCAGTATGGAATATTTTGAGATGCCGGATTATATGCGGAGTGTGTCGTTGGAGGATATGATGGGATGCCGATCATTGAAGACGCTGGCGGTCTCCAAAAATGTGGATATTATTGGTGAGAGTGCTTTTCGAGATTGCAAAAATCTGCAGACAATTAAATTTAAAAAATTTTCCAATCTGAGAATTTTGGATGGCTTGAAAGAGTTATCCTGGTGGATGAATCGGCATACTCAGAAGAATGGAATGGTCATTTATAAAAAGTGTTTGGTGGATATCGGAAAATGCAAGGGGACAGTGACTATTCGAGGGAACAAAGTAAACAAAATAATGCCAGATGCATTTGCATACAGCAAGGTGAGTACGATTAAGGTGATTAACGTCAAAGAATTAGGAGAGGGTGCATTTGCAGACAGTAATGCCCAAAAGATAGTCCTCGGGAAGACAATCAGTGCAATACCTTCTGCGAGCTTTGTGTGGAATAATAAGTTGAAGGAAATCCACATTCTTTCCAAACAGAAAATTATATGGGGGAAGAATAAATATGGTAAATTTGAGGGGCTGGATTTGACATACTTGGAATCACCTAAAATAGATGTATATATACATAGCGATAAAATTCATACTCCGTCTTTGAAAAAGTGGGAATGTGGCAAGAATATAACCGTACATGTCCCGAAAAAGGTAATGGCAAAATATCGCAAATATACGAAATGTAAAGTGGTAGCACTTTAAAGGGATATTTCTAAAAGAATAACTCTTATGATGTTGGGCGAACTGTAAAATAAGTGTTTGACCAAGAAACGCCCGAACCGGTAAAATACCGGTTCGGGTGCTTCTTCTATCTCTAGTTGATACAATTATGACACATTTGTAGTTTATAGTGAGAATAGTATATTTGGGTATGTGAAATATTTTATGAGATATTCTGAGGGAGCTTAGGAATATGGCATGATTTGTACTCTGATATCGGAATGAAGAGTAATGCACAAAGGGAGGTCGCAAATATGAAAAAGATACTACTTGGAACGATTCTTGCAATAGCTGCCATTTTTATAACAGCCGGCAGTGGACTGGACAGCGGGGGAAACAAACTGATTTCCAGTTTGGATGCACCAAAGGTGCAGGCAGAGGAAATACGTGGACCGGCAGCAACACTGTCTCCGCTCCAGAGAGAGAAAATCTCTCTGAAACATGATGGACTTTGTTATCACAAGACAACTGCGGGAAAAACATGGAGGAATCCTGAAGAATACGGATATGACGCGTCAGATCCGGTGTATGAATTGTTTGCTTTTGAACAGGAATTTGATGACAATGGCAATGCGAAATATACTGATATTGTTGTGCCAAAGGAGATTGACGGGGGCCCGGTAATAGATTGTAACAGCTTTATTGATCACTACGAGATTAAAAGTCTTCGGATCAAGGCGGCATATAGTGATTGGCGTCTCTATTCTACCCAATCCATGGAATATGATATTACGCTCTGTCGTGTAAGTGGATGCACCAATTTAGAGTATTATGAGATGGCAGACGATACCGAATATTTGGAATATGTAGATATGATGGGATGCAGGTCTTTGAAGACGATAGTGATCCCCAAAGGAATGAAGTCGATAGATTCAGGGACCTTTAAAGATTGTGTCAACTTAAAGAATATAAAATTTGACAAGTTTTCAAATCTGGAAGATGTTGGTGGGCTAAGAGATTTATCCTGGTGGATGAACCAGCACACTCAGGAAAATGGAATGGTTATTTATCAAAAATGTCTTGTGGATGCCGGGACAAGAGGTGGAACACTTATCTTTCGGGGGAATAAAGTCAAAAAGATAATGTCATGTGCATTTCAAAATAGTAAGGCAAACACGATCAGACTGGATGATGTGGAGGAATTGAGTGAAAATACTTTTGATTTTTGTAAAGTTAAAAAAGTAATTCTGGGAAAGAAGATAAAAGTAATTCCGGATAGTGCTTTCTCGTTTTATCCTGGTAAAAGAAAGGAAGTACATTTTCTTACCCAAAAGAAAATCATATGGGGATCGAAAGAGAACGGGAAATATACTAAATTCTTTTGGGATACTTATGTGGGCAATCTGCATCTTTATATACATAGTGACAAGTTCCACACTGCGTCAGTAAAGAAATGGCGCGATGAAAAGAATATAACCGTACATGTCCCTAAAAAGGTAATGGCAAAATATCGCAAATATACGAAATGTAAGGTGGTAGCACTTTAAAAGGGGCATTTCTAAAAGAATAACTCTTATGATGTTGGGGGAACTGTAAAATAAGTTTTTGATCAAGGAACGCCCGTTCCGGCAAAATACCGGTTCGGGCGTTTCTTTTATCTTTAAATTGATGCAATTATGACACATTTGTAGTTTATAGTGAGAATAGTATATTTGGGTATGTGAAATATTTTATGACATATTCTGAGGGAGCTTAGTAATACGGCATAATTTGTACTCTGATATCGGAATGAAGAGTAATGCACAAAGGGAGGTCGTAATTATGAGAAAGATACTAATTGGAACGTTTCTTGCCGCTATTGCCTTAATAGCGGCTGGCAGTGGATTTGACAGCACGGGGAATAAGCCGATTTCCGGTTTGGATGCACCCAAGGTACAGGCTGAGGAAGAGCCCCATGGACCGACATCGACGTTGTCTCCGCTTCAGAAAGAGATGCTATCTTTGAAGCAGGATGGGTTATGCTATTATAAGACAACGGCAGGAGATGAGTGGATTCATCCGGAAAAATATGGATTTGAAGCGACAGATACGATTTATGAGTTGTTTGCATTTGAGCAGGAATTTGATGCGAACGGCAATCCGAAATATACGGATATTGTTGTACCCAGGGAGATTGATGGGGGTACGGTAATAGACTGTAACAGCTTTTATAATCATTACGAGATAAAAAGCCTGCGGGTTAAAGCAGCATATAGTAGCTGGCGCGTTTATTCCACCCAATCGTATGAAGAAGATTATCAAGGATCTCGTGTCTCAGGTTGTACCAATCTTGAGTATTATGAAATGGCGGAGGATACAGTGTATTTGGACAAATGGAAACTAGAGGGATGTAATTCATTGAAGACGATCATTATTCCGAAAGGAATGAAGGAGATTTTTGCCAATACATTTAGTAGATGCAAAAAACCGGAGAAAGTTATATTCAAAAAATTTTCTAATCTGGAAATCATAGGGGGAGTGAAAAAAATACCATGGTGGCGGAAACAACATACGAAGAAAAACGGAATGGTTATCTATAAAAATTGTCTGATTGATACCGGAAAACGAGAAGGAACATTGATCATTCGTGGAAATAAGATAAAAAAGATAATGGCGAATGCATTTGCAGACAGTAAGGCAGAAACAATCAAGGTGACCGGTGCACCGAAGTTGTGTACGTGGACATTTGACGATTGTAATGCAAAAAAAATAATTCTTGGAAAGAAAATAAATGTGATTCCGTACCAGTGTTTTGGGTGGAATGATAATTTGAAAGAAATACATATTCTTTCAAAGGGGGAAATTATATGGGGACTAGATTCGTATGGGAATTATCAAGGATTGGATGTGTGTACACCAAAGTCCCAAAACCTCGATATTTATGTATATAGTGATAAGTTTCATACGGAATCGGTAAAGAAATGGAGATGTGACGAAAGAGTAACCGTACATGTCCCGAAAAAGGTACTGGCAAAGTATCGCAAATATACGAAATGCAAGGTGGTAGCACTTTAAAAGGGGCATTTCAAGAAGAATAACTCTTATGATGTTTGGGGAACTGTAAAAATAAAAGCTTCATGCAGGCTTTGCGAATTTGTGATATAATAACTCCAAAATCCAGCTGCTTTGCAGCTGCCGCGCACTGCGCTTTAAGATTTTGTCGTTCACAAATTCTGCGCAAGTGAACAAGCTCCCTTGCGTTGCGAATTTGTGATATACTATCAGCAGTCAAAACGTGGAAAGGAGAAAGTATCGTGAGCAAGTATGCAATAACGACTTATCATGGGGAATCGCTGAAAACGCACATAGAAAATACTTTGACCGGAATTGACAAAGAGCGATTTATCGCCAGTCAGCTGCGTGATTATTTGAATGCACCAAATGACCGGAAGGTTTGCTGCTTATATGGTTTACGAAGAACTGGCAAGACCACGATGATGCTGCAAGAAATAGAGCGTATCGGAGATTATGACAAGTGCCTGCTCTTACACTGTGAAAGTGGAAGCTCTGTCATGCAGATGCGAAAAGTGATAGAAGCTTATCCGGACAGTAAATATATTTTTGTAGATGAAGCAACAAAGGCACAAAATTTTATCAGTACAGCCAGTGTGCTGTCAGATAATTATGCGGCTGAGGGTAAAAAGATTATACTTGCCGGAACAGATTCATTAGGATTCGCACTTGCAAGAAAAGACGAGCTGTACGACAGGGTGCATTTCATTCACACAACGTATATTCCTTTCCGGGAACAGCATGAACTTTTAGGAACAGGAATTATGGATTATATCCGATATGGTGGCACACTGTCTCCAGAGGGCGTATTCTATAACAAAGAACAAACCGGAGAGTATTCCAATTCGGCAATTGTGTTTAATATCACACACAGCCTTGAAAGATGGAATCAAGGACGAAATAATGGCATTCTGGACGGTGCTGTCCGCAGAGGCGCTTTACCGTCCTATATCAACAAAGTGCTGGAATACAATAACCGGCAGTTCTTAGCAAGTATCATTAACAGTGACTTTAAGTCACATGATATTGGTTCGTTGGCTGATCTTCTTACAAAGTCGGGCGGTGCAGACCCGGAGTGTGTACAGGCTATCATTCATTTTCTGAAAGAAATGGATGTGTTATACGAACTGCCGGGAAAAAGCGGCGAACCGAGCTATCTTTTCACACAGCCCGGAATGCGGTACAGTCAAGCGAAAGATGAGGCAGAGGCATTGCTTAACACAGATATATTCTGCAACGGTGAATATTCTATGGTGGAACAGAAGGAAATTCTGGATAAGCTGGAGCAGGATATTAGCGGTCACGTTCTGGAAGACATTGTATTGTATCAGGCGATACAGTCTGCAAAGGAAATAGGTGGCAGTGTAGTTGCATCAAAGTATGAACCGAAAACATACGTTGGTGAATTTGACGTGTTTTTTGCCGACCTTGAACGTCGGACAGCTTGTGCTATAGAAGTAAAACTGTCTGATAAGCAGACCGAGAAGCAGGTACGGCATTTAATAAACAAGCAGCTTTGTGAGGCGTTTGAAAAGGAAACCGGCGCAGAAATCCAAAATAAGATTGTGTTGTATCAGGGGAACAGTGCGTTTAATCCGTTTCAGGCAACCGTTCCGGAAGATAAGGTGCTGTATATGAATGTAGAAACATTTTTGAAACAGCCGGAACAACTGATGCAAGCTCTTTTGCAAGAACCGGTATCAGATAAAAAGCACTTTCAATCTCTTATGAAAGCAGCTGGAAAGAGAACGAACAAGAACGTATAAAGAATCTTTGATTCAGGACATTAAATAAGTTTCTTATCAAGAAACACCCGTTCCGGTAAAATACCGGTTCGGGCGCTTCTTTTATCTTTAAATTTATATTACGGATTGTTCTGAAAATCAAAATAAAATAACCAGTTAGTCAATAAAAGATACCTAATAGACGATATATGACATTTATGAACAAAAATGTGTTAACATGAAAAAAGAAAGGGGGAATAGGATACCATTAAGGCTGTTAATAGAATAGTAAATATTTGGAAAAACAAACGATTAACAATACAATATCGGTATCTATGTTTTGTTTTTGGAAATGAATGTTCCTAAACAGCTTCAAAAAGTATCACAGAAGAAACAAAAGCTTAGTTAAAAAGAGCAAAGAGAAATGGAGGGATGTAAAAAGAAGATTTAAATCTGGTAAAATGACAGTTTTGATGTTATATGACAGCTCATGCCAGAAAATATTTGCCAGCAACTTATTTAAAATTAACGTTATTTATTTTGAAGGGAGATATGTATTATGAAAAAATTTAAAAAAACTATGAGTGTTTTGGCGGTAGCATTAATTGCAGCATTAGGGATCGGAGGTGCCAATGTAGGAGCGACAAGTTGGGCGGTTTCTCATGCAAATTATTCGGGTGCACCTAGTTCTGAAGGTGTTGCAAAAAGCATTATTGTTAAGCAGCGAGCAAAAGGTGCAACTGCAACGTGTAATTATAGCACTCACACGAATAGCAAGGCTACAACGGGTTATACATATATTCGCTGTGAAAATTATACTATGACTAAGAAAACAATAACGAATACAGGTAAAGCTACTTGCAACCCAAGTGTGGGAAGTCCGATTGCTAACATTTCGGTACAGTATAAAGTGTCTGCTTATACTCCGACAACAAATGATACATACAATTCTCAAGGAAACATTGTGGCAATAAATTAATAGCAAGTAATAAAGGATAAGTTTTTATAATAACAAGATCCACCAGATTCACATTGTTATGAGGATCTGGTGGACAAAATTATATAGGTATTATTAGGGGGAAGCTTATGAAGAAGACAACAATATACCTGACATTGTCAGTAATCGTGCTCCTTTGCTTTACCGGCTGCGGTGGAGGAAAGAATCATGGAACAGAGAGCAGGAAGCAAGTAGATAAGACATCCGCAGTAGATTTGCATATCAGCGATGACAAGGTGATAGATACGATCAATTCCTGTTCGAATCTTCAGGTCTCAAAGGAACTTTCCGTGAAGCTTCCATCAAAGAAGACGAGTGTATATCAATATACTGCCGATTATAACTTTGATGTGGATATGAAAGATTATGACAGTGAGTTTCGAGAAATGTTTCGATATTTATTCCCGGATCATTCTATGAATGAGAATCACCTGCTGTATAGTGGCGGAAGTTCGAAGCTGGAGTATGATGACGAGACGGGAGAACTTGTTCAGGATTATAATAAGGTGAAGGACTGGAAGGATCAGATTCTTTCCGGGAAAGAAGGACGAGTTTATTATATTTATGATGATACATGGAATGAAAACATGACGGAGTGGAAGCCCTCTGTTTGTCTGGAGCTTGGTAATCCGATCGGGTATGGGTACGGAACGGTTAATAAAGGGAAAACAGTTGCCCTCAATGGCAGTAAAGTTGAAAATGATGATACGCATGAGAAAGTGTATCCGGGACTGGATGGATATGATCCATCGGCTTACTTAGAATATGTTGCATCATATTCTCCGGACAGCACCGAGAAGTACCAGTTAGAGGATCGTAAAATTGCTGTCTGCGATGCGGTAAAATTTCTGGAAAAGTACATAAACAGTCTTCCAGGTGCAGGAGACAAGACGGCGAAAACAGTTGTGACAGAGGTGGATGTATACCGTGTAACAAAAAATATCTATGGATATAATATGATAACGACGAAGGAGTATGAGGGGATTCCTTTTGATTATATGAGAGCAGGAGAATATGAGGGACGTCTGGAATATGACAAGTATTCTTCGCTGATCGGTAACGCATTTATGGTAGAAAGTAAAGATGTCGATATTATAGATGGCTTTTATCTGAAGGAAAATGCGGTCAATAGAACAAATCTGTCGGAGATTATATCATTAGAAAGTGCGATCAAATCTGTCAGTAGCCAAATGACAGAGCATATCAAATTTAAGGTGAATGAGATTGAACTTGTCTATGCACAGCAATTTGCCAGAACAAAGAATGGATATATTGATACGGAGCATTCGTCTGCAAAGATTACGCCGGCATGGAAGATTACACTGGAAAATACAAACGATGAAATGACATATGTCTGTTATCTGGATGCGGCAGACGGACAAAATTACCGGTATGCCATGATACCGACAAAGTGGTGGAAAGGGAACGGAAAATGATACTGCGGAATATCAAAACGGATTTTCGGAAAATTCTGAGTGGATATGGTTTTTATCTGTGTATTATCTTTACCTGTCTGCTGTGTTTTGCGGCATACATTTATGAAGATGGCGTTACAGGAAACAAGTATTCTGTATTCCGCTCGCTGCTGACCTTTGACCGGCAGTTTATGTTGGATGATACAATGTTCTGCTCCTTTGAGGTTGTCCGGAATGGTGCGGGAAACTGGCTGTTTTTGTTTGTCCCGATCATTGCTTCCTTTGCCTTTGTGCCTCTGGTCTGCGATGAACATGAAGCGAAATCGGTACGTTTCGAGGTGTTTCGGACGAATCGGTTTTGTTATTATACATCCCGGTTTATGACAGGCTGTTTATGCGGAGGACTTGCAGTCATGATTGGATTTATCATTTTTGTGCTGGTCGTTCATGCGTTATTTCCATCTATCAACGCATACAGTCCCGAGTTGCAGACGCAATACAAAGAAATGATGGCAGCAATACATATACAAATTTCGGGCACACATTATATTCAGACGATTATGGTTAAAGTCGGCGGAATGTTTTTGTATGGTATGTTTTGGGCGGCACCGATTATGATGATGACAGCTCTGATCCGCAACAAATATCTGGTAATGTGCATTCCGTTTTTTATAAAATATGGAATCAACCAGACCTGCGAAAAAATACGATGGCGTATGTTGGAAGATCCGGAAAAAGTAAGTACATGGCTTCGGCGTATGACTGCATTTCTGGATCCGGATCAGTTGACGGATCTGGCAGGGAGTGGAAGTCAGATCGGAGAAGTACTGCTATACCATGGTTTGCTGGTGCTGTTTTTCTATATTGTGTATCTGGTGGTGCAAAGCAGGAGGGTTGATTGCGGTGAATAAAAGTATAAAGTGTATTCTGGCAGTTGCCAGAAGCGAATACATCAAATGGATTACAAACCCGAGAGTTATCATTGTGCCGGTTTTGCTGGTGTTTATGCGGATCCTTGCGGTGGAACCGCTGTTGACCCGGGCGGCAAAGCTGGGAGCGGAGCTGGAACGGATGGAGCCGTTCGTTGCAATCGGCAATTCGGGAATGCTGGTCATGCTTATGCCCTGTGTGTTTCTGGTACTGATCAGTGATTATCCGAAGGTGACAGGTAATACATTATTCTTCTTGCAGAGAACAGGGCGGTTTAACTGGTTTGCAGGGCAGCTTGTGTTCCTTATGATGACGATTCTTACATATCTGGGGGTTGTATTTGGAGGAAGTCTTTTGATGACAGGCGGTGATTTTACCGGAAGATGGAGTGATGTTGTTACGAAGTACAATGCAAATTTTCCGGATGAAGCAAACAGCTTTACTGCCCGGCTTTTGCCGTCCAATCTGTATAATCAGATTCCGCTGCGTGTGACGGTGATACAGACATTGTGTATGATGTGTGCATATTTGTTTCTGATCTGCCTGATCATTTATTTCTTTAAATTAAAACATGTTCAGACACTTGGACTTCTTGTGGCAGTTTTTGTGATCGCTGCCGGTGTTGTTACATGTTCATTGAAAACGGATACAATGTGGCTGTTTCCGATGGCAAATACGATTATCTGGCTGCATTATGATACGATTCTGAATGCGCCGAAAATGCCGGTGTGGTGTTCGTTTGCTTATTTTATGATTGCTATCGGTGTGATGCTGGTGCTTACTGCCCGGGCAGTGCATCGGATGGAATTATTTAATGTCGAACAGGTGGAATAAGGAGCTGTAATCGGAAAGGAATGGATCATTATGAAAGATATTATTGAGGTCAGAGGGCTCAGTCTTACGATCGGCAAAACGGCGATATTGAACGATGTGACGGTTTCTCTGGAAGCCGGAAAGATACATGGACTGATCGGCAGAAACGGCAGCGGTAAAACGATGCTGATGAAATGCATATGCGGATTTATCCGACCGACCCGGGGAGTGGTGGTCGTGGACGGGAAGAGAGTTGGAAAGGATGTGGATTTTCCGAAAAATATGGGGATCATCATTGAGACGCCCGGCTTTATTCCGTATTATTCCGGCTACAAAAATCTTAAGCTGCTGGCGGGGCTTCGGAACAAGATTGGCAAAGAGGAGATTATTCAGGCGATGGAGAGGACAGGGCTTGATCCGAAACTGAAGCGGCATGTGAAAAAGTATTCTCTTGGAATGCGGCAGAGGCTGGGTCTGGCACAGGCGATCATGGAGGATCCGGATATTCTGATTCTGGATGAGCCGATGAACGGGCTTGATAAGGACGGGGTTGAGGATATGCGACGGTATCTGATCGACCTGAGAGAGCAGGGGAAAACGATACTGATCGCTTCGCATTCTTCTGAGGATATCTCAGTATTATGTGATGCGGTCTATGAAATGGAGAAGGGTGTATTAGCAAATAGATAGTGGAGAGTGAAATGATAAAAACCAGTGTGATCCGATTTCTAAAAAGTCCCATCAAGGCAGGAGTGCTTCTTGTCTTCTGGGGCTGTGTGTCTTATTTTCTGTTTACGACCAAAATATACTGGAACGAAGTCAATAGACCGATTGATCTGATGATGGAGATTTTACCGTATATTTTTCTGGTTTATCTGGTGATTGCATACGAGTGTTTTTACGACATCAAACGTTTTCATATGGAGGAGCTGCTTCTTGGAAACGGACAACTGCTGCGGGCGCAGGGGAAAGAGTTTGTTGTATTATTAGGGGCGGATCTGCTGGGCTCCGTTTATCTGTTTGCATTTCACATTATGTGTTACAGTCAGGCGGATGTGCTTTGTAAAGCACTTGTCCTGTACACGGTGAGGGTTATCTTTATATACATATTTCTGATGATTCTGGTGGCCATATGTATCGGCTGGGTAATATCACTGGTTACCAGCCGGTTATATGGTCTGGCGTTGATCGCTCTTACATTTTATGTTTTCGATATGAGCTTTTTGTCGCTGTTAAGCAGTATGTCGGACAAGCATGAATTTCTGTGGAAACTGACAACGTTATTTAGCTTTTTCTTTCAAAGCAGACGTGGAATCTGCAGGGATGCGGATTATCTGTTGACGGCAGAAAACGTACATATTTACCGGGCGTTATTTTTTGCGTGTTTCATGCTGGCAATCATATTGTGGAAGCAGGCGGGACGAAAGGCTTGGAGTGTTGTTTCCGGAATGTTGGCAGTGACCTTTCTGGCGTTGTTTTTTCAGCCGACAGGAGCCGTTTATTTTATGATGAATATTCCGAATACATGGGACTCTGTGTCGTATGTGGAACGATACCGGCAGGCGGAATATTCCGATATTTCTCTGACGAAAAAGGGACAGAATAAGAAGGCTTTTCAGGTGGAGAGTTATGATATGAATGTTACGGTGACGGATCAGTTTCAGGCAGAAGCTTGTGTGGTTCCGACAGATGGGACGCAAAAGGAGTATCCGTTCACGCTGCAGTATATTTTTCAGGTTGATCAGGTGACGGATGAGCGGGGAGAGAAGTTGACTTTTGAGCAGGATGAGGATTATCTTCTGGTTCATAATTCCCGTGGGAAGCTGCATTCGATCCGGATTGTTTATCATGGTACGACCAAAGGCTTTTATGCAACGACGCAGGGAATGATGCTACCTGCCAATTATGCATATTATCCGATGCCGGGATGGCACAGGATCTTTTTGGAAAGTGGCGATCCGTATCCGGGGCTGAAAGGAAAGATCGTGGGCGACGACTGCTTTTCAAGGGAGGTATTTTCGGAGGAGACGGATTTTAAAGTGACGCTGCGGTGCAAAGGAAAATATCCGGTTGCCTCGAATCTAAAGACGCTCGCGCAAACAAAGGAGCATGGATTTGTGGTATGGAAGCTTTCCGGGAGAAGTGATGGCATCACGTTGATAGGAAATTCTTATCTTGTGGAGAGGAACATAGAAGGAGTGCGGGTGATATGTTCCCGTCTGGATTGTGAAAATGTTTCAAAATATAAAGAGCTTTTTCGCAAAATTGATCAGGAAACGAAATATTCCATGAAAGGGAAAACGTTTATTGTATCGCCGGATTATAATTATATTAACTGGTGCGTTGCAAACGATCACATTGTGGATACTTTGCTGGGAGAACGTGATATCATTGAGACATTAAACACAGGAATGCTGTATCCGGCAGAGGATGATACAGAGGTTAAACTGGGTATCGATAATTGGATAGAATCTTTAGAATAATGAGGGAAGTTTATGGAAACAAGGAATAGCTTGCAGTTAAAAGAGGTCAGAAAATCATTCCGGCGCAAAGAAATCCTGCATGGGATCAGCTGTGATCTGGAGAATGGTGTTTATGGTCTGCTCGGCACAAATGGAGCAGGGAAAACAACTCTGATGAGATGTATGACGGGGTATTATCAATATAAGGGAGATATTATTTTAAATGAAAGCAATGTCCGCAAAATGGGACTCAGGAAAATCGGATATCTTCCGCAGAAGTTTGTCGGATACCCGGAGCTTTCGGTATATCAGATGCTGGAATATTTCTGCAATATCAAAAAGCTTTCGAGAAGAGAGTGGAAGGATCAGATTGATCAGAGTCTGACCTATACGAATCTTGAGGACAAAAGGGACGCAAAGATTAGGACGTTGTCCGGAGGAATGGTGCGAAGAGTGGGAATTGCGCAGGCAATCCTGGGAGATCCGCAAGTGATTCTTTTGGATGAGCCGACATCAGGACTGGATCCGGAGGAACGAAACCGGTTCAAGAATGTCATTGACAATATTTCTGACGGAAGGATTGTTATCTTGTCCACGCATATCGTAGAGGATGTTGAGGCGAGCTGCGATAAAACAATTGTAATGGCAGATGGAAATTTTATTTATCAGGGAGATACCCTGGAGCTTTGCAGATATGCAGCCGGAAGGATCGTCGAGGTGGATGAGGAACAGGTGAAACAGGGAATTGATGGTGAGATTGAGAAGACATATCTCAAAAAGGGAAGAAAAATGCATCGTGTCATTCTGAGAGAAGCTGTTTCAAATGCGCTGGAGTCGACAGTGGAGGATGGTTATATATGCTTATTGAAAAAATAATGAACCGTTTTGACAGGACGGCGTTACAGTGGAGAGGAATGGGACCGTTAAAGTATCTTCCGTTTCTGGTGTGTTATGTTCTGGTTCCGGTTACGATTTACATACTGCAGTCTGCGGGGACAACGTATCATCTGCTGGATACCATGTGGAATCAGATAGCGCTGATCTATCCGATCATGGCGGCGTGGTGGACGGCGCTTTGTGTAGAGCCTGTCATGGGGCAGGAGGGAGAACTGTTCGGCTTATATGAGAGGAATAAATGGGTGGATGTCCTGATTTACTTTGTGCTGTATGACATTATGATCGTACCGGTATGTCTGTGGATCATGAATCGATGGCCGGATTATATCTACCCGGAAGATTTTATTGGTTTATTTATACAATGCTTCTTTTCGGCGTGTCTGGTCTATGGGATTGCATGCCTTGTTCGTTCGGTGGCGGTTTCTTTTTTGGCGATGCTGATCTTTAATCTGTTCCTGAACGGAAGGATTTCGTATATTTTAGTGGATAATCTGGATCTGCAGACCGGCAATATATTCGGACCGGCGGCATTGATCCTTACCGGTGTGCTTTTCCTGATCCTGGGTAAGGAGATGCAGGAGAGAGGGAATTTATAATATTTAAATTACCCTGCAACATTTCTGCGACAAGCGACACAGATAAACAGAAGAACCGATGAAATTCCTTGCAAGGAGGGGATCGTATGAAGAAGAAATATGTGGTCGGGGTGGTTTGTCTGGTGGCGGTGATTCTGTTCGTGCTGGTTGATCAGAGGAATCAGCAGGCATTGAAGAAGCAGGAAGAGGCTGAAATTGGGGAGACGGATGTACGGGCGGATTATGATGTTTTAAGAGCGGGGGAGCTTGAAATGGACCGGGTGACGGATGATTATCTGATCTCGGTGAAGGATCTGCTGGAACGCAGATCGGACGGGAAAGAGATTCGCGGAATGATCTGGTCGGTCGGACAGGAGCTGACGAAGAAAAAGAGCGGTAAATTATATGTGTCAGCGAGACCTGTGTATCTCTGGGATGCCGGGCAGAGCAAGGTCTACGAAAAGCAGGTCCTTTTGATCGTGTTTGATGAATCATTGTCGAAGATGGGGTACTGCAAGCTTACCTTCGATCGTACGAAGTCCGGGGATCAGCGAAGTCTTGCGGATGTGGAAGGAACTACGCTGGAGGACGCATGGTATTTGCGGCAGAATCCTTCGCAGGAGTATGTTTATGTGAGCGTGAGCAGGGATGACACCGAAAAGTCTGACTGGAGGGAGAATGTTCTGATGGACAGTGACAGCTCGATCGTGACCGGCACTAATGGCTGGGGATATTTTTCGGTGACGGCGAAGGGGGATTATTTCGGAGCGATACGGAAGGTGAAAGGGCTGACATTTTCTTATGACAGCCTGATGAAGCCGGAGAACCTGATCGAGATCACGGAGTGACGACTGCGGAGGAGTAAAGGGGCTTTTACTTGCTCCCTTGCCGGCTTGACGGGAGATGCGGGTGGTCCGAAAGGGGGACGTGACAAAACGTTTAAAATTTGATAAAATGTAGTCGAAACGAGGTATCACAGATGAGAGAGACTTATAAGATGAAGCGGTGGATGAGTATCTGCCTGATCGTGGTTTTATTCCTCTCAGGGATGTGTTTTGAGAAGGTCAAGACAGATCCTGAATTTGGTGTGTCCAAAACTGTGACGTCCGGCGTATTCCAGAGTCTGCAGAATCCGACAGACAGTCAGGATATGTGTTCGTCCGAGCAGCTTGGCGATTCGATGCTGCGCAGTACGGGCGAGGTTCTCAGACGGACCGCATCCGGTCAGAGGAACCGTACATTTTCAAAGCTTAGCTCCTTTGTGAAGCTGGGCGTGGCTGCCGGTGGTGCTTCGGACAATATATTCCGGAGCCGGGCAATGAATGCCGCAGGCGCAATCGTGACGTGTGAGTCAGTGATCATCGCATACATACATCAGCAGGACGGTTCTAAAGGCTGATATCATTCCTATCTATGATGCAATCGGGCAATCTGAGGCATCCGTCAGGGATACCTTTTGCCATGTACCGCATCATTCTGTTTTCAGAGACGGCAGTATGCCGTTTTCCGTCCGGAATCGGACATTTCAATGTTTTATATGAGGAGTTGCTTCTTCGGGAGAAAGGGGCTTCTTTCGGTATGAATTTTATGATGCAATGAAGCAATCCGTAGCATCAGTTGGGGTCAAAAGGTATTTTGCCCCAACATCATTTTATAAAGGTATGAATTAATATAAACGGAATAAATGCGGCAGCAGGCGGTGGAAGTGGAGAAGCCGGCGGCTGCTGCCGGTGATGCGCCTGCGGTCACGACAGGCTGCAGGCCTTTATTAAGCTGCGTCACGCAGTGAAAGAAAGGTTGATAATCAATGAAAATTTTAGGAATGATATTATTAGGAATTGGAGGAACATTTGGTATTGCACTTGTAGGAGGCACGGTTGTTGGTATGATCGGTGTGATCCTCTACAAGATTTACCGCAAGCTTCGTTATAATATTTCGCTGTACAATTAGAAGTGCTTTGAAGTATGATGCGAGAGGAAGGCGCGATCATGCGGCAAATGGTCTGATAAGGGGGTGTCCCAATATTGGGACACCCCCTTTGAAGTGCTAGTGATGTATGAGAAATTATTTTTTTACAGTGATCTGAACAACGACCTTCTTACCGTTGGACAGAGACAGTGTAATCTTACATTTTCCCTTCTTTTTGGCGGTAACAACGCCCTTGCTGTTGACCGTTGCAACCTTAGGGTTGGAGGTCTTTAAACGAACCAGACCGACATAACCCTTTGTGATCGTGTATTTGATCTTCTTTGATTTCTTCACCTTGATCTTCAGCTTCTTCTTGGCAACCGTGATCTTGTAGACCTTCTTCGCCGGTGTGGCAGTTGTGGAAGGAGTGGTTGTCTTACCCGGAGTCGGTGTCGTGACAGGTGTCCGTGTTGAAGCCGGTGTCTGCGTTGGCACCGGTGTTGCGGTTGGAATCACAACAACCTTTTCGATAACGCCGGACACCGTGAATGGAACCATCACATACAGTCCATCGGCCGTCTCAAGGCGGGCAACGTATTTACCGTTCTTCTTGATCGTTGTTGAAGTGCCGTTGATAACATTTACCCGGTTGGAGGTATTCCAGAATGTGTCGCTCATCACAATGGATGGATCATAATCTCCCTCCATAACACGGATCGTTCCGGTTTCTCCCTGGAAGGTAACGTTGGCACCGGAAGCATCGGCATTCAGTGTGTTGGACGTTACGGAGAAGCGTGGTGCATCCGGAATGAATCCAAGATATGTCGTAAAAGAAAGAGAATTGGTTCCGTTCCAGCGGTTGCCGCGGTAATAGTAAGTTCCCGGTGTCAGATAGCAGCTATACATTGTGTCCTGCGTGCTCTGGAGGGTTTTTCCATTGAAGATACGGGATGTGATCGCCGTGTCAGAGAAAAGCTCCCAGGTGATATAGTCATTTTCGCAAAGAGGCATCGCCAACAGCCAGCCGCTTTCCTCGACAACGAAGCTGTGTACATTACTGTAGCCCTTCCAGTCAGTCGTGATCGTGTCTGTCGTAAGGGAAGCTTCTGCGTTGACAGCGGAGGTCAGATCCTCTTTCTTGCTGATGACCGGAACGGTCACATCGGTTGTAATGGTAAAGTCCGGGCGTACATTGGTGTAGCGCAGACCACCGGACTTAGCCGGGATAAAGCCGATGAAGGAAGAGATTGTCAGGGGATTGGTTCCGTTCCAGCGGGATGCCTGATAGTAGTATGTACCGGCGGCTATCGTATAAGAAGAAATCTCGTCGCGGCTGGAATCGCAGCCGTCCGCCTTAAACACAGGAGTCGTTTTGGCAAGGTCCATATAGACGGTGCCTTTGGCATAGCCCTCCGGGCTGATCGGTGCCACAAGAAGTGTACCCGGACATGGGAGGTTGATCTCATACAGAGGTGTATCTCCGCTCCAGTCCGTTTCAATGATATCCTGCGAGCTTGCCGGATAGTCGTTGTCAATGTAGCTGCGGAAATCCGCTACGTTTTCCACAATGGCATAATCAAGTGCCTGAATCACGTCAGCCGCTGCGGCATGTTGTGGCTTCGCTGCGTAGAAATCGCCGGAGGTAATCACCATGGCGGCGGACAAGGCGCAGACGATGATGTTTCGGAAAAGTTTGTTTCTTTTTTTCATAAATACCCTCATTTCTTTCATTTGTTCATGTGTTTCGTGTCAAAATGCTTCGATTTAAGTATATGGGGAAAGAAATGGGAAGTCAATGGAAATGGAGGGTGATGAGAAAATTTTACATGGATTACATATCCTCTTGATCATATTAACATCGAGGGGGATAAACTTATATGTTGATAAAACAATGTTTATATTGTTTTTTACATGAATCAGGGGTATACTCTATTAAATATCAGGTAATTATGGAGTTGTGATTGAGGGTGGTATATCTGATATGAAAGAAATTAAATATTCTAAGCAGGCAATCAAATTTTTAAAGAAACGTGATATGGTTACCAGGAAACGTATCGTGAACGCAATCAATCATCTTCCGGCTGGAGATGTTAAAAAGTTGCAGGGAGAAGAAAATTACCGCTTGCGGGTAGGAGATATTTATATGTCAGCAATTAAGGAACGAATTATGGGAGCGGTTGCTGTTATGAATGATAATGAAGCTGAGATTGTGTGGGATTTGATCATCCATAATTTTCCGCTACGCTCTTGGGATAATATAGAGACTGTTGCACCTGACGAGTGGGACAGAGTGATGTTGAGGGAAATACATGATGATCCGGATTGCAAAGAATTTGTTTCGAGTGAGGCTGCACTGAAAGAATTAGGTTTGTAGGCAGTATCAGGAGGCTGAATCGACATAATATATTGCTATAAAAGGTAACACCTTGCATAAAAGCAGAGGTGTTACCTTTTTCGTATTTTGATCCTTTTTACTCAAGCGAACGCTTTGATAATTATTTCGTCAAGACAATTCATGTCATCCAATTATCTGTAAACGATTTTTCGTTCCTGCATATATTAAAAGTATCACGGAAATATTCCTGATATTTCAAAAAAGCAGAAAGGAAGTATATCTATGAACTCAATGAATGGATGCCGCGGGAATATGGGATGCCGCGGAAACAGAAATTGTCGTGCCGTTCCGGAATCCTGCGACTGCATGCCGGACAATGTCCCATCCTGCAATATGACTCCTCAGGACGCCGCATGCCGCACGGCAGAGGGACAATGCCGGAATGATTCTGCCGGTGACAGCTGTACCGATCCTCTTTACGGCATGCCTCTCGCCATCGGCTATGTCCCGTGGCAGCAGTGGCGCAAAATCTACGATCCGGCAGATGGTCTCGCCAATGGAACGATCTTTCCGGAATTGAATTTGCAATTTTATGGATGCATCCCGCAGGGCTGCGCAAAAGGAGGCAGATTATGAGCAAGGATCAGATGCGATTACTGAAATATATCTCCCAGGTCAGCTTTGCTCTGACGGAGACAAACCTCTATCTGGACACCCACCCATGCGATAAGGTAGCACTGAGTTATTATCAGATGGTAAAAAAGCAGCGTGAGGAGGCAGTGCAGGAATACAGCGAGAAGTATGGACCGCTTCAGGCGGATCAGGTAAACTGCAAGGATTACTGGACATGGGTTGAAACCCCGTGGCCATGGGAGCTGTGACATTTACCGGCTCGCGTTTCTGACATTTTAATTTCATATTTAATAAAATAGAATGGAGTTTGTCATATGTTTAATTATGAAAAAAGACTGGAATATCCGGTTCATATTACCAGGACAGATCCGAAGGCGGCGATGGTGATCATCAGTCAATACGGCGGTCCGGATGGGGAAGCCGGGGCTGCATTTCGTTATCTTTCACAGCGCTATTCCATGGAAGACCGCAAGGTTGCCGGTGCGCTGACGGACATCGGCACAGAGGAGCTCGGTCACCTTGAGATTGTTGCCACGATCATCCACCAGCTCACGAAGGATCTGACACCGGAGGAGATCAAGGCATCAGGCTTTGATAAATATTATATTGACCATACGCTTGCAATCTGGCCGCAGGCTGCCAGTGGGGAGCCGTTCAGTGCCAGCCAGTTTCAGAGTACCGGTGACACGATCACAGATCTCTACGAAAATATGGCTGCGGAGCAGAAAGCACGTCTGACCTACGATAACATTCTGCGTATTATCAAGGATCCTGAAATTGCTGATCCGATCCGTTTCCTGCGAATGCGTGAGATCGTACATTTCCAGCGTTTCGGGGAATGTCTGCGCCGCATTCAGGATCAGAGAAATCCTAAGAACTTCTACGCATACAATCCACAGATTGATAAGAAGAAATGTTAGTGTAAATGAATGATCCGTATCGGATCTTTGTTGTACCGGAGAAATATTTTCGGAATTTTGCATTGCAACGTAAAATCGGTATCGCTATATTGCGATGGCATGAAAGAGAAGCAGCGTGCCGGCGGATCATTATGTGTCTGCCGGTGCAGCTGCTTTTTTGAGTGATATTTTCCGCAAAGACGTCTTTTCCCAATCCTGACTTGCATTTTTGCCAGAAAATATTATACTTAAAGAGATAATGACAAACTCTGCAATAAAATGACAGAATGCACGCACACAGACGACATAGAGCGGTGTGTGGGATTGGAGGAAAAATGAAAGAGCTAAAGCCGATGAAAGAAGGAAAGGTACGCGAGATTTATGACAATGGAGACAGCCTGATCATGGTTGCAACGGATCGAATCAGTTGTTTCGATGTGATCCTTCACAACGAAGTAACCAAAAAGGGAACCGTATTGACTCAGATGTCAAAGTTCTGGTTTGATCTGACACAGGATATTTTGCCGAATCACATGATCTCAGTCGATGTGAAGGATATGCCGGAATTCTTCCAGCAGCCGAAGTTTGACGGTAACAGCATGATGTGCCGCAAGCTGGAGATGCTTCCAATCGAGTGTATCGTTCGAGGATATATTACCGGAAGCGGCTGGGCAAGTTATCAGGAGAATGGCACGGTTTGTGGCATTAAGCTGCCGGAGGGACTCAAGGAGTCCGATAAGCTTCCTGAGCCGATCTACACACCATCTACAAAGGCAGAGATCGGTGATCATGATGAGAATATTTC
>OLRA01001368.1_pt1 | contig 29092 bp, 18 predicted proteins | sample 1673011 | NCBI WGS metagenome assembly OLRA01 (sample SAMEA3136746, study PRJEB25190) | human gut metagenome | reverse complement strand
AAAGCCGCGAAACAGCGAAGGGGACGGAATACCCGACCAACTACGTCCTTCATCCGCCCACACAATCCAAGGACGTAGTCGTAGCAGGATCTGAGGGCTGACCTTTGCGGACGCTCCGCAGGACGAAAGAACCCCCGCCGCACGTAGTGCGCAGCGGGGGTTCTTTCATGTCCGAGGACGTCCGCGAAGGTCAGCCCTCAGATCCTGCGGTGGGAGACCTAGGCCTCGTTGTACACCGTCTTGAGCTTCAGCAGGTGAGCGTAGCGGTCCATAGCGGCCTGCTCGTTCTCCTTGAAGAGCTCCTCGGCGCGCTCGGGGAAGGAACGCGTCAGCGAAGCGTAACGGGCCTCGTTCATCAGGAACTCCTGATAACCGCCCGCGGGCTCCTTGGAATCGAGCGAGAACTTCTTGCCGGCAGCAGCCTCGGGGTTGAAGCGGAAGAGGTTCCAGTAACCGCACTCGACAGCCTTCTTCATCTCGGCCTGGCAGTTCTGCATGCCACCCTTCTTGATGGAGTGCATCTCGCAGGGGCTGTAGCCGATGATGAGGGACGGGCCGTCGTAGGCCTCGGCCTCGTGAATGGCCTTGAGGGTCTGAGCCGGGTTGGCGCCCATGGCGACCTGCGCCACGTAGACGTAGCCGTAGCTCATGGCGATCTCGGCCAGGGACTTCTTCTTGGTCACCTTACCGGCAGCGGCGAACTGAGCGACCTGGCCCAGGTTCGAGGCCTTGGAGGCCTGACCGCCGGTGTTGGAGTAGACCTCGGTGTCGAAGACGAAGACGTTGACGTTGTGGCCGGAAGCCAAGACGTGGTCCAGGCCACCGAAGCCGATGTCGTAGGCCCAGCCGTCGCCGCCGAAGATCCAGAAGGACTTCTTGGTGAGGTAAGCCTTGTCGGCGAGGATCGCCTTGGAAGCGTCGCAGCCGCACTTCTCGAGCTCGGCAACGTAGGCAGCAGCAGCGGTCTTGGAGGCCTCGGCGTCGTTGACGGAGTCGATCCAAGCCTGGCCGGCGGCCTTGAGCTCATCGGACGGACCATCGGCAGCGATGATGTCCTGGGTAGCGGCGATCAGCTTCTTCTGGACGGCCTCGTAACCGACGGCCATGCCCAGACCGTGCTCGGCATTGTCCTCGAACAGGGAGTTGTTCCACGCCGGGCCGTGACCGTCCTTGTCCTTGCAGTAAGGAGCGGTGGCAGCGGGGTTGCCCCAAATGGAGGAGCAGCCGGTGGCGTTGGAAATGAACATGCGGTCGCCGGCAACCTGGGTCACCAGACGTGCATAGGCGGTCTCGGCGCAGCCGGCGCAGGAGCCGGAGAACTCCAGGTAGGGCTGCTTAAACTGGCTGCCCTTGACGTTGGCCGCGATGAGCTCCTTCTTCTCGGAGACGTTCTCGACCATGTAGTCCCAAACGGGCTGCTGGTCCATCTCCTGCTCGGTGGGAACCATCTCGAGGGCGCCCTTGGGGCAGACCTTGACGCAGTTGGTGCAACCCATGCAGTCGAGCGGGGACACAGCCATGGTGAACTTCATGCCCTTGGCCTTGGGGCCCATGGCGTCAAGCGTGCGGGTAGCCTCGGGCGCAGCGGCAGCCTCGTCCTCGGTCATCGCGAACGGACGGATGGTGGCATGCGGGCACACATAGGCGCACTGGTTGCACTGGATGCACTTGGTCTCGTCCCAGTGGGGAACGACCACGGCGACGCCGCGCTTCTCGTATGCGGAGGCGCCCAGCTCAAACTGGCCGTCGGCGCAACCGACGAAGGCGGAAACAGGCAGGCTGTCGCCGTCCATGCGATCGATGGGCTCGAGCAGGTTCTTGACCTGCTGGGCGATGGCAGACTTGGTCTCCTCGGAGAGCTCGACGGGAGCGGCATCCTCGGCAGTTGCCCAGTCGGCCGGAACCTCGAACTTACGGAAGGCGGTAGCGCCGGCATCGATGGCCTTGTGGTTGGCGTCGACGATAGCCTGACCCTTCTTCATGTAGGACTTGGTAGCCGCGTCCTTCATATACTGCAGGGCGTCCTCGGCGGGCAGGACCTTGGCCAGCGCGAAGAAGGCGGACTGGAGCACCGTGTTGGTGCGCTTGCCCATGCCGACCTTGGCCGCCAGGTCGATAGCGTCGATCAGGTAGACGTTGACGTTGTTGTTCGCGATGTAGCGCTTGGCCACGGCGGGCATGTGCTCGGCGAACTCCTCGTCGCTCCACTGGCAGTTGACCAGGAAGGTGCCGCCCGGCTTGACGTCGCGGACCATCTTGAAGCCCTTAACGATGTAGCTGGGGTTATGGCAGGCGACAAAATCGGCCTTGGTCACGTAGTACGGCGAACGGATCGGGGAATCACCAAAGCGCAGGTGCGAGACGGTGACGCCGCCGGTCTTCTTGGAGTCGTACTGGAAGTAGGCCTGGACGTACTTGTCGGTGTGGTCGCCGATGATCTTGATCGAGTTCTTGTTGGCGCCGACGGTACCGTCGCCACCCAGACCCCAGAACTTGCACTCGATGGTGCCGGGGGCTGCGGTGTTGGGTGCATCCTCGGCCTCGGGCAGGCTCAGGTTGGTCACGTCATCGACAATGCCGATGGTGAACTCGCGCTTGGGCTCGTCCTTCTTGAGCTCCTCGAAGACAGCGAACGCGGACGCGGGAGGCGTGTCCTTGCTGCCCAGGCCGTAACGGCCGCCGACGACCTTGATGCCCGTCTTGCCGGCCTCGTAGAGAGCGGAGACGACGTCCTGGTAGAGCGGCTCGCCGATGGAACCCGGCTCCTTGGTGCGGTCCATGACGGCGATCTTCTGGACGGTCTCGGGGAGAACGTCGACGAAGTGCTTGATGGAGAACGGACGGAACAGGCGAACCTTGACCAGGCCGACCTTCTCGCCGTGAGCGTTGAGGTAGTCGATGACTTCCTCGAGCACGTCGCAGAAGGAGCCCATGCACACGACGACGCGATCGGCATCGGGAGCGCCGTAGTAGTTGAACAGGCCGTAATCGGTGCCGAGCTTCTCGTTAATCTTCTTCATGTAGCCCTCGACGACGGCGGGAAGCTCGTCGTAGACCTTGTTGCAGGCCTCACGGTTCTGGAAGAAGATATCGCCGTTCTCGTGGCTGCCGCGGGTGTGCGGGTGCTCAGGGTTGAGCGCGTGATCGCGGAAAGCCTGGACGGCGTCCATATCGCACATCTCGGCCAGATCCTTGTAGTCCCACATGGCGACCTTCTGGATCTCGTGGCTGGTGCGGAAGCCGTCGAAGAAGTTAAGGAACGGGGTCTTACCCTCGATGGCGGCAAGGTGAGCCACCGGCGAGAGGTCCATGACCTCCTGGACGTTGCCCTCGGCGAGCATGGCGAAGCCGGTCTGACGACAGGCCATGACGTCGGAGTGATCGCCAAAAATGTTCAGGGCGTGGGAAGCGACGCAACGCGCGGAGACGTGGAAGACGCCCGGGAGCTGCTCGCCCGCGATCTTGTACATGTTCGGGATCATCAGGAGCAGACCCTGAGAAGCCGTGTAGGTGGTGGTCAGAGCACCGGCGCCCAGCGAACCGTGAACGGTACCGGCTGCACCTGCCTCGGACTCCATCTCGACGACCTTGACCGGGGTGCCGAAGATATTCTTGCGACCCTGGGCCGCCCACTGGTCGACATGGTCGGCCATCGGGCTGGACGGCGTAATGGGATAGATTCCCGCTACCTCGGTGTACGCATACGAAACATATGCGGCCGCCTCGTTGCCGTCCATAGACTTAAACTTACGCGCCATATACCCCTCTCCTCTCATATAGGTATACAGGCCCCGGCGATCGCCGGGATGTTGGCGTGATGGGATTTACGCTGTTGCTTCCAATCATCTGGCAGGCAGGCTCAGCAGCAGGTACGTGGCGTGGAGAGAAGACATGCCGAGGCGAGGGCCAGCTGATGCGCCCCACAAACCCGACCGCCCGTCTTGCACATGACCGAGCGCCGCAAAGGCCGCACGCCGGATGCTCCCGGGCACGCCCCGGCGATGGGAAGCGCCCGCAACGGAAATCCGCATGCGGGTTTATTGTACCCCGCCGTCAAGTGTAATTTCGACAAATATAGGCGGGCGGTAAAGGTTTACCTCGGGTGACTGCCAAGGGCCAAAATGAACGCTTCGTCCCCGGGCGATTGGCCCTGGCGCGCCATGGAGTGTCCCGGAGTGCCGGCATAAAAGGAACGTCCCCATCTGCCGACTAGAGGGCGCCGACGCCGAGGAGGATAGCGTAGGTGGTGGATTCGCCAAGTCTGAGCTCGTCGCCGGGGTTGAGCTGAGCGGAGCGGCCGGGCTCGACCTGGATGCAGACGTTCGTCGCGCCGTTTACCACCATGGTTCCGTTGGTGGACGACAAGTCCTCGACGTGCCAGATATTTTGAGCATCGCACCAGATATGGGCATGGCGGGCCGAGACGTCGTCGGTGATGCCGCCCTCCCCCGTTGCCAGCGCGCCGATCTCAACGCCTTCCTCACTCGGCTGAATCCAGCGCGGGACGCTCACCACGTAGCCGTTTTGCACGCACAGCAGTCCCAGCGGATGCGCCGGCGCGACCTCGTGCTCGCCCGCGACCGAAGATGTGCTCAGCGAGCGCGGCGTCGACGTGTCGCCGCCACGGGTCGCATGAGCGCGGCGGCTCGCCCGACTTGGAACTAAGGCGGGCGTGAGAGCAAACGGCATAGGGAACGAATCTTGCGGATGTACTCCTCGACGTCAGGCAGGTAAGCCCCACGAAGTCACCGGGGAGGCCCAAGCGGCCCGGCACCACTTCCAGATTCTGACCAGGGCGAGTCGTTCGCCGGTGGCTGAAGGCTCGCTCCCACCCAAAAGGGGAGATTCGCGTTGTTCCCCAATCGCTCTCGCATCTTTCATTTTGCTCGAGGTGGGCTATAAAAACTTTCCTGGTGAAAGGCGGCGATTGGTTTCCTTTCTTTCTAGAGGAGCGCGCCTGTAATCTGTTTTCATCCTAAATCAAGTTAAGATCGGACCTTCCAGAGGCAAGTCGACTCAAACTGCGAGGCTCCATGTTGGAATAAAGAGCGCTGTCGAAGTGCCAACAACACAAAGCTTGCCAGTCTCAAATAGAACCTTTTGGGAGTCCGATTGGGCCGCACACCGAATCCCCGCTGGTGGTTTTTTATAGCTGCGCAACAATAAACAAGGTTAGTGCCAGTCCAGCATGAAATTGAGGAACGTATGCATTTTTTTCTCAGTAAGTGATCGTCGTTACTGCTTCGATGAGGTCACTCGCAATTGCTTTCAGGTTGACCAAGCATCAGAAGATGCGCTTCGCATATTTGAAGCATCGGGAAGAACGGTCAACTCGAAGTTGCTAACAAAGTCACTTGCTGCGAAAGGCTACGACCAAACGACCATAGCAGAACTTGAAGACGACATTGATGAGTATCAACGATTGTCTGAGCGGACTTTCTTAACAAAAGACACGCCTCGAAAACTTAGATCCATCGAACTCCACGTTTCACATGCATGCAACCTTGGTTGTAGTTACTGTTTTGCCGGTAAAGGAGATTATGGAACGTCTCCTCTGCTGATGACAGACGAGATAGCCTTCAAGGCGGTCGACTACCTCGTCGCAAGTTCATCGGAAAACGAAACGCTTGCGATCGTCTTTTTTGGTGGGGAACCCATGATTAACGAGCCGCTGATATGGAAAACAGTCGACTATTCAAAAAGAATATACCCCAATAGAAACTTTACCTATTCTATTACGACCAACGGAACGCTTTTGAATGACACTGCTGTGAATTCTTTCAAGGAGCACGGGTTTTCTGTTCTGATTAGTCTCGATGGTACAGGATGCAAGCACGATGCATCGCGCCCGTACAAGACGGGAGGCGGCTCTTTCTCCGATATCGACAAAAACGTTCGTCGTTTTTCCGAGTCGTTCCCCTTCGGCGCAAGAGCGACCTTAACAAATAATAACTGTAACCTTGTTGAAGACTATCTTCAGTTTAAAGAGATGGGCTTCAGAAGGATTTACTTCTCGCCCGTGAGCTCATTCGATGAGAATATCAAACTCGACGAACACTCATTAAACAAAATCAGGGCGGGCCTAATAGATTTGGCGGATCAATATCTCAAACAGATTGATCAAGGGGAAAAGCCCTTGTTTAGAACATTGAAAACTGCAGTTGATTTGATTATGAGCAACAGGATCGCCTTTGTCGGATGCGGGGCTGGCAGGCGTTTTATTTCCGTGACTCCCGAAGGGGACGTATACCCCTGTCACAGGTTTGTCGGGATGATGCGATTCAAAATGGGCAACATCGTCACCGGAATTGACGAAACTAGGTATATTGAAAACTGGAGTCAGGGTGTCGAAAAAAGAATTGACTGTACGGACTGTTGGGCTCGGTCTTTCTGTGGTGGGGGCTGTAGCTGGGAGGCTGCAGACGAGCACGGCTACTTGCCCAAGAGTCTACACCCTGCATCATGTGAATATAGAAAAATGTGCTACGAGATGGCTTTTGACCTTATTTCCCGCCACTCATCTTCGCAGGAGAAAAATCAACGAGAAGCTACTGTATCGGAATAAGCGGTTCAGCGCATTGCTGTCACCATTGTGGAGGTGTTCGTTCTTCTGATTACCGTCTGCGAAGCTTATTGCTACGTTCGCCGAAACCATTCTAGAAATATGGTGAACTAGACATCTTGGTTTGTTATACACAATATTGAGGTTTTTCTGCACTCAAAGGGAGGTAGTCGTGAAGCATATTCATCCGATTAATCCAGGAAGTGGCGACGAGGCAGGCGTGAAGCCGATGTCTTTTGACTGCCTCTTGGGCATTACTGACATCTGTACTGTTTATGATAAAGCAGATGGCTGTGGTGCATACGATTACTGCGACTATGACATGGATGGCGGCAGCATCTGCGTTGTAGATCACTGTGGCATTGATCAAACGTAGTCTCTAATTGGATTAAGGTGAGGAGCTGTTATGAAGCATATCCATCCTGTTGGTTCAAATGAACATCCTCCCGTTGAGCCTTGTTGTCTTGGAGTTGATATATGCAATTTTTACGACATCGCCGAGTGCCCTGTTGCGGATTGGTGCTATGTCGATAAAGAATCAAGCTGTGTTTTGCCAGCAGATTGGTGCGATCCAGTTGACGAGTAGTTTTGTGGCTAGGAACTATTTGGTCCAATTCAGAATAAGATGGGAACAAATACCAAAATCTCGTGTCTGGGAGGAGTTATGCCATTATTGCAAGGTCTCGTTGGATTAGCCTTTATACTTGCGTTATATCTGGCACCTTTTTTAATTCTATTCTTCATTATCCGACTCTTTCTTCGGAGAAAATAGGAGTGTCACGCAAACATTAGCGTAGCTTTCTTCCAATATGAGCCGAGCATTGGCAAGTGGAATAAGAAGCCCGACCGTTCGCCACATGAAAGTGATCGGACGGGCTTCTCTATTTAACCCGGGCCGCCACCCATAGCGGCTTTCCAAGCGTATTCTCAGTGCAAAGCAATCGTCAGTTTAATCCTATGCGCTGATACCGCATTTCATTTGTTCGGCTCGAATTCTACGGCCTGGCAACCCTCGCACTCTCCGGCAAATGGATTGAACGCGAAGGCAGAGATGATGTGTGCGTGGACATCGAGGCTGCTGTAGGCAACATACTGGGACATGGACCCCCGCTGCGCGTGGTATGCGGCCCGGCATATTCATTGCCGTCCAACCCCGTGTAGTTGCAGCAAAGGGTGGAACCTCAATGCTCAGCTCATGTTGTCCGTGGGACACGAGAATCGTAAGTACACTTTGGTGCGATTCTCACGCTGATACTGAGCCACCTGGAATAAGATACGTCGCGACAACACTTCGCTTCACCTCTGTCTCGACAAGATGACGTAGACTAAAGTTTCCTTTAGTAAGAGAACGAGAACTATATCTGAAAGCGTTGCGATGGCGTGAAGGCACCGAGTCCGAACCGCCTGAATGCTACGTGCATCTGCATCGCCTTTTTGTTATCTCTGCCAGTTGGGTAGCACTACACTTGTCATCATTTACCCTGGTACATGCTGCCTAAATCCACTACCCCTTCTACCGCGCCGACCATCTCGTCATCGTGAGAGACAACGATGATCAGCTGGCTTTGCTTGTTGCGCTTAACATAGGCCGCAAGCTCGGCGCGGCTTACAGCGTCTAACCCAGTCGTGGGCTCGTCGAGTACCAAAACTGACGACTTGCGTGAAATCGCCGACTATAAGTACACTCGGCGCAGCTCACCGCCCGAAAGCGCGGAGCAACGTTTCCCGAGCAACTCCTTCACGCTGTTTTCCAGCGAAAGTAGGCCATCTACACCCCGGTGATAGGAAGAAAAGGGCGTGTCGAAATACTCTAACAGCTCTTTCACCGTTTCGTCCGGCGCGAAGCACGACTGTGGGCAGCACGATATCTCTCTCGCACGTATGTAATCCAAGTCGCATTCTTCGATTGGCACGCCGTTGTATTTTACTTTGCCTTTCGATGAGTATAGCCCGAGCATCAAGTAAAGAAGTGACGTCTTGCCTCTTCCGTTTTCCCCAACTATGCAATATGTACCAGGACCGGAAAACTTGAAAGAAAACCCGCCGAGGACCTCTCGGACAGATCCGTCTGGAAGGGCAACCGAGAATTCCAAATCAGATACCGAAATGTCATTTATTTCATCGAGTTTAGCTAAATCGGTCCGATTCCACCCCGATCTCTCCTTTTCTCTCGTCGCGATAGCCGTCCTATCCCATGATGCTTTGGCATCTTGATAGGATTTGAACAATGACATCATACTTTTCAAAGTCTTAAAGAGAACCGCGAAGTATGTACCGATGATGGTGTACTCGCCTATTGACATAGTTCCGTTAATGATTCGTACTCCGGAAACAACAAGTATCACCGCTTGAAACAACGCTGCGAAAAGACCATCGAGCGATGTCAGAGAATATGATAGCTTTCCGGAGCGCAAAACTTTGGGAAAATAGCTCTTAAACCCAGCGTCGAGCGCTTGTTCGCTCTTGCCGTACGAAGATGTCAGTTGAATGTTGAGAATCTGATTAAGCTGCGATGCAATTGCGGCGTAAAAGGCGCTGTCCGCCTCTTTCTTCTCATACGTGACCCTATACAAAAGTTTCCTCAACCCAGTAATTACACAGAAATACACGATGAGGAGAATGATGGAAAACACCGCGAGAGTTGAATCAATTGACCATATGATAAGCAATACGATGGGAATGGCTACAATGGACAGCGGCGCACTGATAAAATTCGCCAAAACGAAGGATGAGACCACGCTGGAGTCGGAAATAATCCGTTGCGTTGTATAGGCTGGATCGATGGTCCGACTCACCAAGTAATCGTCTCTTTCAAAACGCAAGACGGCCTCCCTGAGAAGATCAAAGGAAAGTCTCGTGGTTATGCGAATGGAAAGTGTTCCTGCAAAATAAGTAAAGAGGGTGGAGAAAACTCCTATTGACGCAACCAGGAGCGCGAAGAGTACGGCGTCTCTTTCGCTGCGGTTACCGAGAAGAAAATCTAAGAATTTCCCGTTCACGTATGGCATGGCATAGGAGAGAGCGGTTCCAATCACCGTGATAGCAATGAAGACGAAAGCCCCTTTTGCTCTGATGAACCTCGAGAGAACGCATCGAATCAAGGAAGGCCCCAATCTACCCGCCACAAAACATCAATCACTGATACCTTACACCTCAACACAACAGGAGCGAAGATTTGCCAATGAGACTGCTTTAAGATTGCCTTGGGCCAATACGATCTCAAGCTCTTCCTACAAGAGAGTCGGAATCGGACATCTCCTCCGACGAACCTGGCAATCGGGCGGTTGAAATATCTTTTTCAACCGCCCGATTGCCACAATAGATTTGAGCATCCGCCCACAAACGTCCGCGTTTTATACCCATCAAATCCTTTGCCTTTTGTCGTCTAGACTAGAAAAATCGCTCGAAATAACGCAACCGGCCTGCTCGCTTGAAGAAACCTAAGCCCGTAACGTAGATGTGCAAACTTCCGAAACGCCTTGCGCGGCATAGTGCGTATAAACTTCGTCAACCGCCTCAGAAATATCTGAGTATCGCGCCGGGTCAAAAGCATACGATGTCGCAGCTATACCCTGCACCCATTCGGAACGCGGATTAATTGAATAGCCACACAGCATCATCATACATGCATCTAGACCTGATTTCCCAAGTATCCGACGTATTGATGAGAGCATCGCGGGTCGCCCCTGCACCATCGTCGTCACCCCTAATAGCAGTATTTACCGTTTTTCTCTAAATGCGTATCGCCACCCTTAAGAATACGAAGTGTTTTATCCAGACCCGATTGTCCTCCATCTCAAACGAAGGGATAAGGAATCTCATCCGGAATCGGCAGTAACGGAGGATTCACAACGACAAGCGAAAAACATGAGTCATCTCTCAGAGGGGAGTAAAGGCTCCCCTCAAGCACCCTAGTTTCGTCATCCAAAGAGTTGATGGCAGTGTTTTTCTTACAAAGGTCGACAACAAAAGGGTTGATTTCTACAGATGTTACATCCATGCCACAGTTGGTAAGTATCAGGCCCTGTATTCTGGGGCCAGAACACAAATCGAGAGCCTTCCGTGCGCTCTGCGGTGTAAGGCGCCAATCTCAGCAAATCTGTCCCACAATACTGCACTGAAGAACAAGACGGAACCCCTGAGCCAAACTCCCCTATACCTTATTAAGGCTAAGACAGGCAAGTTCACGCACCCGGCATATTCCAGAATAACATCCTATTGTTTTAGATGCTCTACAAGCATGAACAGCCGCGAATCGGAAAGATCTTCTAGTTTCGCCCCGACTGACCGCCAAGGGCCAAAATGGCCTCTCCATCCCCAGGCGACCGGCTCTGGCGCGCCGAGGAGCGTCCCCAAGTGCCGGCAGAAAAGAAACGTCCCTAACTGCCGGCTAGAGGGCACCAAAGAGGATGGCGTAGGTAGTGGATTCGCCGAGCTTGAGCTCGTCGCCGGGATTGAGTTGGGCGGAACGGCCGGGCTCGACCTGAATGCAGACGCGCGTGGCCCCGTTTACCACCACGGTTCCGTTGGTGGACGACAAGTCCTCGACGTGCCAGATATTTTGAGCATCGCACCAGATATGGGCATGGCGGGCCGAGACATCGTCGCCGACGTCGGTAATATCGCCCTCGCCAGTGGCCAGCGCGCCAATCTCAACACCCTGCTCACTCGGCTGAATCCAGCGCGGGGCGCTCACGACAAAACTGTTTTGTACGCGCAGCAAGACCAAGGGGTGCGCCGGGGCGGGTTCGCGTTCGCCCGCGGTCATCGACATGCCAAGCGAACGCGGCGTGGATGTGCCTCCGCCACAGGTCGCGTGCGCGTAGTCGATGGCATAGTTCACCGAGGACCGCACATCCGCCGAACAACCGACGGCGACAAACAGCACCAGCACGGCCTCGGCGCGCTCGGCGGGCATGAGTTCTGCCGCCTGGGACAGGCGATCGAGCGCGTTGCGATAGAGATTCGTGTCCTGGTGGCACTCTTCGAGCGCGCGTACCATCGGTTCACCTGCAGGACCGCACACCATATTGATCACAGCCGTGGAGTCCATGGGATTGCGCTGGCGCAGGGCCAGTTGCGACATAATACGCGCAGCCGAGGTACCGTATTCGGCAAAGTAGCGCTGCTGAAGCGTGCCGACCGGCGCGCGAACGATAAAGCGGGAAACCCAAGAGCGATCGGCGGCTCGGCTCTGCGGGCTGCGGCCGTCGGCGAGCGGACGGGACGAAAGCACCAAGCCGCACAGCTCGATATGGCTCAGATGCGCCGCGCGCTTAAAGATGTCAAACATGGCCCCGCATGGGGTGAGCTCAACTTGAGATGCCATGACCTAGGCCTCCTTGGTCGTAGAAATAGAATCGGACGATACTTCGACAGGTCCGCCAAAAGTACGGGCAGCTGCGGCTCCACCGGCAAGCGGAGTCGCCATCTGGGCTTTTGTGCGTCGCGGTGCCGAAGCGGGAAGTTCAAAGGCAAAGCCCATCGCAAGCAAAAACCACGTAAGCGTATAGGTTGCAACCAGAGCGGCAACAAGGCCGCCCATCACGGCGCGTTGGGAAAATACGCTACATGCAGCCACAACCAGCACCGGAACCTCGCAGGCAGAAAGCGCAAGCACACCCTGCAGGAAGCCCGAGCGCCGATCGCGCGCAAGTGCCCCCGCCGCAACGCCGGCTATGCCTGGCAGCGCCAACGCCAGTGCGGCAATAATACCCGGTAGCGACCCAGACCACACGAGCGATCCCAAAGTCGCCGTCACGCGAGCGCCCGACGCCAGCAGCGCGGCCGAAACCACGACCACAGCCCAAACCGCGCCACAGACGACCGTCGCGCCGACCATCAGCGCGCGACGAACCGCGCGGCCAGACGCATCCATGGGGCACGGCGTGAGCGGCTCGCCGCGGAGCGAACGACCGACATTTTGCGCATAGTGGTCACAAAACGCCGAGAGCGCCGCCTCGACCGCCGCCGGCTCGGGACGATCTTTTTGATGGCTGGACAGACAGGCCATCACCACGTCGAACAGCTGGGCATCGACAAACGCCAGCGCATCGCGTAGCTCTTCGGAATCCGGCTCAAGCCCTAGCTGCTGGGCCTGCTCGGCCGCAGCGAGCGCCACATCGGGCTCACGACGAAGCAGCTGAGTCAAATCACAACCGGGCGCATGGACACCAATGGGATAGTCGGGCCGCGTGTCCATCTTGAGACGGTAGGGGCTCGCGATGTCGCGCGTCTTTTTGCGCGAACCCGAGGTGCCCGAAGTGCCCGGCGCGGCTTCGTATGGCGCGACGCCGGCAATGAGCTCGTAAACCGTGCTTGCCGCGGCGTAGACGTCAATCGCCGGCGACATACGCAAAGCGCGCAGGTCGGGAATATCGTCGGTGAGCATCTCGGGCGGGGCATAGGCAACCGTCGCGCGACGCAGCGTGGCATAACGCTCCGTAAACGACGCCTTGCCGCCGGTACCGGCCACGGCCGACGCAGGCTCAAGCGCCAGCGACGAGCCAAAGTCGATCAGGCACAGGTCAAAGGTGCCCTCGGCAAGCTGCCGGTCAAGCGGTAGACGCGCCGTGCGCACCATAACATTAGCGGGCGAGATATCGCGATGGACAAAGCCCTCGCCCACCAGGCTCATACGGCAGAGCAAATCGAACAGGTCGCGACCCAGACGCGCCGCCACAAGCAGCGACAGACGTCCGGCATCGTCCACGGCGAGTCGCGAACGCAAGCGGGCAAGCGTCTCGCCCTCGACCCATTCCATGACAATTGCAGGCACACCGTCGACCTCGCCCCAGCCATAGAGGCGGGGAAAGCCCTTAAGGCCCGAAAGGGCGCGATGGCATTCGTATTCCTCGCGAAACGCCGCCTTGAACTTGGCGACCAGCGCCTCGTGAGCGGCATCGTCGTCAAACTCATCGCGCGTCGGCAAGATGAGCTGCTTGAGTGCCACGGCCTCGCCTTGGGCGTTGATGGCACGCGTCACGCGGCCGATACCGCCACGGCGCATGGTGGCATCGTCGGCAAACAGCATCGTAAAACGACGCAGATAGGCAGGCAGTTCGTCCTGACCGAGCGCAATGGCCGGCTCAAACCCGTCGACACGCGCCGGGCGCAGGCCGACCATGGAATCGCGACCGAGCGATTGTGGTGTGGTGGATGCAAGATCGGTCATCATAGGGCAAGCGCCGCCACGTTATTGTTGAAGTTACCGAGCGCGACGTCATCATCGCCGTAATGGCCGACCCATTGACATAGGTTGGTGTAACAGCCCCACAGATTGGCATACTGCTGATACCACTTTGACCGGGGCGAGAATGTCTGACGACCGAACTCGGCTCGAATGACAAACATCTCCCCGACCAGGCTGTCGCACGGTCTGGGATCTCCCGTAGAGTTATAGGTCGAGACCACGTCATTGGCACGAGAAACATAGCCGTCGAGCATGTTGTACTTGGTCACAAGCCAACTGTGAATGCTCTCTTCTTCAGCAGCGGAAAGGCCACCGGAGTTTGCATCGTTGTCAGTGTTGCCGCCCGTCGAGCCGCCGTTTCCAGACCCTCCGGTAGAGGAACCCGACCCAGAGCCGCCGCCCGAACTCGATGAATCCGAGCCAGAGCCAGAAGTATCCGAGCTACCGGGCTTTCCGGACTGCTGGGCGTCCTGCTCCTTCTGCTGCTCGACCTTATTCACCGTTGCCGCCACGCTATTGTTGGACAACCGATCGATGATCTTGGTGTTGGTGAGCACGATGGTTTTGCCATTGGCAAGCGTGACTTCGTTGTCCGGGGCCTCGGCGCCGTCCGCATCGTCGGTGCCAAACACAATATGCGCGACCACACTTGCCCAAGCATATCCAGTCGTGGTACCCAGATCACTTTTGACCTCATGCCCCACGCGCGGTTCGCGTGCGGCATGCGCCTGCATCATGGACGGCACGGTCATGCCATAGGCAGAAACGCCAGCTATGACCAGCACCAGCGAGCACGATAGCAGTGCGTACGCCCGCGGCGCCAAGCCCAGTCGGCGTCGCATGCGCACCGCGGCGCCGCTCTTTGTCTGAGTGCCACCGGGCCGCATGCGTCCTCCTCCAAGAAAAACACGCCGCTCAGAAGCGGCGCATTCATTCAAATCCATATTTGAGTGTATCAGCGAACCTAAAAGGTTGCGCAACGAATGGGCAAATTAAGGATGCGAGCGGAAGCATCCATGCGATAAGCGGATACGAAGCATCTTTGTTGCACAACAAACTCACAGTCGCACGGGGAAATTATGACTACCCCGTGCGTCGCGAGGAAAACATACGGCAGGAGCAGGCTCGCCACCTAAATCGCGCGACGGGCCTCGATGGCGCGGCCAAGCGTAAGCTCGTCGGCATACTCCAAGTCGCCGCCCACGGGAAGGCCGCTTGCCAGACGCGACACCTCGACGCCCAACGGCTTGATGGTACGGGCCAGATAGCTCGCCGTGGTCTCGCCCTCGATGTTGGGGTTGGTGGCGATGATGACCTCATGGATATCCTCGTGGCCCAGACGCGCCAGCAGCTCGCGGATGTGCAGCTGCTCGGGGCCAATCTTGTCCATGGGACTGATCACGCCGCCCAATACGTGGTAGAGGCCGTGGTAGCTGCCCGTGCGCTCAATCGCCTGGACATCGCGCGGCTCACCCACCACGCAGATGCGGGTGGTGTCGCGCATCGGGTCCTGGCAGATGGAGCACTCATCGGCCGTGGCGTAGTTAAAGCAACGGCTGCAAAAGTGGACCTCCTGCTTGACCTCCAGGATGGCCTCGGCCAGGCGGCGGGCCTCCTCGGCATCGGCCTCGAGCAGGTAATAGGCGATGCGCTGGGCCGACTTGGGACCAATGCCCGGCAGACGGCCCAGCTCATCGAGCAGTTTTTGCAGACTGTGATTCGCACTCATATTTATGCGTGTCTTAGAACGGCATACCCGGGATGTTGAGGCCGCCGGTGATGGCGCCCATCTGCTTGTTGGCGAGCTCGTTGACGCCGCGGACGGCCTCGTTGACGGCAGCCATGATCATGTCCTGCAGCATATCGACGTCCTCGGGATCGAGGGCATCGGGATCGATGGTGAGGTTGACGAGCTCCATCTCGCCGTTAACGGTCACCTTGACCATGCCGCCGCCGGCAGAGGCGTCGACGGTCTGGGACTTGAGGTTCTCCTGCGCGGCGGCAAGCTGCTCCTGCATCTTGCGAGCCTGCTTCATCATCTGCTGCATGTTCATACCGGCCATGATGGCTCCTTTACGTGCGGCCGCGCGACAAGCTGCAAGGGCAGCCGGAGCACGGCGGGACTTTCAAACTCAAAAATCGTACCACGGCGCGGGGCAAGCAAGCGGGGCGGACGTGTTCCCTCAGTCGATATACATGTCCTGGAGTGCAAGCCGCGCCCAAAGATTATGCAAAGTTGAATAATTCGCATCTGCATAATATTGAAAGCTAAATCTTGTAGAGCCGGAATCCGGCATTTAATGCGTACCACTAAATGGCTAAATGCCGAGCCACCACTCGAGGTGGCGCTCATGACGGTGGGGTATAATTTGATTGCCATAGATAGCAATTTGGAGGTACCCCATGAATGCCCCCGACGCGCTCCAAAACATCCGCTCAAAACACCCCGCTGCATATTTTGTTCTCTATCTCTTTGTCGGCTGGGCATTGTTGGTTGCCATCACCCATGCTATATCCTTTGGAGCAGAACTGCTAATAGCCAGCTCGGGCCAGCCCGTCGTCAAATGGGAAGCGACCGATGAGTGCACCGACGGAACCCGAACCGTTTACTACAACAGCCCATCCCTCTACCAAGAGTTCAAGGTCAAGATAAAGAACTCCAAGATTGTCGATGCCGAACTAGGCGTTTTCTCGACAATCGGAGCAACCGTCAGCGCCGAGCAAGTCGAGTACACGGACAGCCATGCAACGTATCGTATCGACCTCAGCATCCTAGGCCGACCGTCACGTACCTGTCTACTCGAATGCGATATACGCGGCACCACATTACACATGTCCGAAATACAGATGCGCCCGGACAAAGAGTTCTCTTCTTGAGCAGTATGCCCGCCCGCGCAGCTACTCCACCGGCTTGAAGATGGTGGCCTGGCCGAAGACGCTGCGGATGAGGGCCTTGGCCTCATCCTCGGTCTGCGGGATGCTCGGGGCTGCGCCCTGGTGGCCGAAGGGACTACCGGCGCCGGGGTTGGACTCCCAAAGGGCACCGGGGGCGTCCTCCTCTTTGGGGGCAGTTGCAGCGGGCTTGGGCGCGGACGCCGCACCCGGCACGTCGAACGGGGGTAGATCGTCCCCGCCGGCATCGGCAGCAAAACCGCCAACCATGGTGTCGTCGTAGGGCACCTGCTCGGATTCCCACGGCGCAGACGGCTCGGCGGGCTGAGCCTTGGGAGCGGACGCGCGCTCGGGCGCTCGGGGCGCGGGCTCGGTCGGGAGCTTGCCCGTGGCGGGAGCGCCGGCAGGATTGTCGGAGCGCAGCCAGGGGGCCTTAGCCAGGTCGGATGACTTGGGCGCAGGCGCGGCAGCGGGCTTGGGCGCGGGGATCGGAGCAGCCGGTTTGGGCACAGCGGGTTCAGGCGCCGATGGGGTCGGTGCCGCTACCGGCGCCGCTTTTGGCTGCGTCGCGCTGGCACCCGAGGATGCAGGGGCCGCCGAGGACACGGGTTGCGGGTCCGCAGATGCCGCAGCCCGTGCAGATGGAGAATGCTCCTCATGTTGAGGAGCCGGCGTGCCACCTCCATCCAGGACGTAGTCGACGGTGCGACGACCGAAGACCGCGCAGACCGTCGGCAGGACCACCGACTGCGTGTCGGCGCGTCCGAGCATCTTGATGGCAAAGGTCGAGCCCGCAGGGAACGAGACGGTGAGCTTGGAGCCGTCGTCGGCCGTGGCGCGGGCGTTGAGCAACAGACCTGCATAGGAAGCCTGACGAGCCTTGACGCGCTCGACGACCTCGGCCCATTTGCGCTGGAGCTCGCCGGGATCCTCGACCGCGGGGGTCTCGGCGGCGCCGGCGGCAGCAACCTGAGCGGCAGTATTGGGCTTGGACACCGGCACGGTCGATGCAGCAGGCGCGGGAGCCGGAGCCGTAACGGGTTGAGGTGCAGGCGTTACAGGTTTGGGCGCCGGCGCAGGAGCCACGGACTTGGGCGCAGGCTGGGCAACCGGAACAGCAGCGCCGCGGTCCCATGGCATGCCACCCTGATGCGCGGACGTAGCAGCGGGGGCGGCGGTCGCCGCAGGAGTAGCAGCTCGGGCACCCGAAATCAGCGTCGGTTGCTGTGTCGTCGCAGGTGCAGCCGAGACAGTTGCAGGCGCAGCACCTGCAGCAGCCACGCTCGCCGGCACCGCGGCGTTGGCGACCATGGCCTCTAGGCGAGCCACGCGCTCGGCCAGGGCCTCAATCGTCAAATCGGCCTCGGGACGTGCCAGGCGCGTGCAAGCGATCTCGAGCACCAGGCGCACGTCGCTCGCGCCCCTCATCTCCAGCGCGGCATCATCGAGCACCGTCAGCACGCGGGCCAGACGGTCGCCCGGATGCTCGCCAAAGGCAGCGGCCTCGGCAGCAAGCGCCTCGGCCTGCTCGGCCCCGTCCTCAAACAGCTCGGCACGGGCACCGGCAACGCAGGCCACGTACACATCGCGCACGTGCGCCACCAGGTCGCGCGTCAGCTCAAGCAGGTCATTGCCCTCCTCGACCTGTGCGCGAATGAGCCCATAGAGTTCAGCAATATCACGCTCGGCAATAGCGCGGGCAAACTCGCCCAGGATCTGGTCCGAAACCTCGCCCAAAAGCGAGCGGGCATCGTCCGCATGCACGGCGCCGTTGCCAAAAACGCTCAGCTGCTCCAGCGTGGAAAGCGCGTCGCGCATACCGCCCTTGGCATGGCGCGCCACGATGGCGAGCGCCTCGTCGTCGTAATCGAAGCCCTCCTGCTCGCACACGTAGGACAGGCGATGCTCGATATCCTCGTTGCCGATGCGGTGGAAATCGAAGCGCTGGCAGCGCGAGAGGATGGTCTCCAGAATCTTTTGCGGGTCGGTGGTGCACAGCACGAAGACCACGTGCGCCGGCGGCTCCTCGAGCGTCTTGAGCAGCGCGTTGAACGCCGCCGTCGTGAGCATGTGAACCTCGTCGATGATATAGATCTTGTACTTGCCGCGCACCGGGGCGAAGTTGACGGAGTTGATGATCTCCTCGCGCACATTGTCCACGCCCGTGCGGCTTGCGGCATCGAGCTCGTAGACATCGGGGTGGTTGCCCTCGGCGATGAGCTCGCACTCCTCACAGGTGCCGTCGGGCATGCAGCCGCTTGCGCCCTCGGCGCGCGCCGCCTCGGCGTTGCGACACAGTAGCGCCTTGGCCAGAATGCGCGCCATGGTGGTCTTGCCCGTGCCGCGCGGTCCGCAGAACAGGTACGCGTGGGACAGGCGCCCCTCGGTGATGGCGTGCTCGAGCGTCGAGACGATATGCTGCTGGCCCACCACGGAGTCGAAGGTGAGCGGGCGATACTTTCGGTACAACGATTCCATGGGTGCTCCCCCGGGTATACTGAGTCTTGTTGCCGCGACGGCCATGCGGTCGCACGGCATACCGCATTCATAATAACCCGTATGGCGAGCCCGCCGCGATAGGAGTCCAAAGAGCATGGCAGACGCAGAGAGCAACCTCGTTCCCTCCGAAGCAGCCGACCAGGTAGAGGTCGCGCTCGAGGAGCAGGCCGCAGCCGACGACGGCATCCTGTACCTCAACGAGTACCAGTACGAAAACGACCTGGTCACCGACTTCGCCCGCCTGGTCGCCTCGCCCAGGCGTCGCGGCTCGCTGTATGTCGCCGCGGCAATTGCCGCGCTGCTCGGCATTGGCATGCTGGTGGCCGGCGGCAACTGGATCAAGTTTGGCGTCGTCCTGATCGTATTCGGCGCCTTTTTGGCATGGTGGAGCAAAAACCTGCACCACACCCTCGCCCGCGACTTTATCGACGCCGTCGAGGCAGACGAGTCCATGGGTGGCCGCTATCGCCGCGTCGCTGCCAACGAGGACGGCCTGATGGTATGGGGCAAGAGCGGCAAGTCGCAGTTCTTCCCGTTTGACAAGCTCGACCACGTGCTCGACGGCGAGCGCATCTTTGTGGCCATGTTCGCCGACCAGGGCGTGACGATCCCTAAGGACACCTTTGTCCGTGGCGATGCCGAGCAGTTTGGCCCCTTCCTCAAGGCGCGCATCAACAAAAAGCTGCGCATCGAGACCAAACGCAAGAAGATGAAGGCCGAGAAGGCCGCAGCCGAAGCCAAGCAGGGCGACAAGGCCGATAAGCCCCAGGACAACAAGGGCAAACAGCGCAAGCAGAAGAAGAGCAAGAAGAAGCGCTAAGGCCAAGCCAGACAGGCAGCCTCGCATCCCGCCATCCTCGCCATCTGCCCGAGCGTGCTACACTAGCAGCATCTATGCCACCGCGAATGGCTCGGCCGCGTGCCCGCCGCTCGCAAACGAACTTTAAACGCACGAGGGTTGGCCATGCCGCTTTTCTCGCAACATACCGCCCGGTTCTCGCCGGACGTTCCCTTGGAGGGCACTAGCTCTCGCGAGCTGCTCAAGCGGTACCAGCCGCTCGAGACGCTTGCGACCGGCGGTTTTGGCTCCATCGAGATCTGCCGCGACACGCACCTGCGCCGTCGCGTGGCCATTAAGCGCATCCCCCTTATCAACGGCGCCGGCATGCCCGCCAGCGACATCATGGATGTACTGCGCGAGGCGCATACCGCCGCCATGCTTCAACATCCCAATATCGTGCAGGTTATCGACTTTACGCACGACACCGCCTATGCCTACCTGGTCATGGAATATGTCGACGGCATGTCGTTGGCCGAGTTTTTGCATCGCGTGGACGGCCACTCGCTCACCTTTGACGAGGCCGCTGCCATTGCCGACGCGCTGGGTCAGGCACTCACCTTTGCCCATGCAAACGGCGTGCTTCATCTGGACATAAAGCCCGCCAATGTGCTTATCGACCATTCGGGCAATGTAAAGCTCACCGACTTTGGCATGGCGCGGTTGTCGTCTGCCGGCGGCTTTGGCGGGTCACGCGGCGGCACCATCGGCTACATGCCGCCCGAGCAGCTCGATATCGAGACCGGCACGGTCGACGAGCGCGCCGATGTCTTCGCCCTTGCCTGCGTGATCTACGAGGGACTGTGCGGCAGTGCCCCCTTTATGGCGGCCACGCCTGCCGACTCGCTCGACCGCATCATCGGCGGCGCCACCTATCCCAGCGAGCTGATCCCGCACTTCCCCCCGGGAGCCGAGGCAGCTCTTATGAGCGCCCTCTCCCCCATGCCGCAAGACCGCCCCGATAGCATCGAGGCATTCTGCGACCGACTCCTTGCCGGCTTGGGGAGCGTGCGCGAAGGCCGTCGCAGCTTGGAGCAGATGGTGGGCGAGCTTTCGGACGACGAGCGTGCGGCAGACGATATGGAGTCGCTGCCCTACGAGGATGACGCCGTCGAAATCGACCCCGCACTTGGCTGGGCGGGCACGCGCTGGGGCCACGCGCGCGACTACACCATGCACGGTATCTCGGCGCTAACGTGTGCAACCTTCAGCTTTTTGCTTATGCAGACAGCGGGCGTCGCGGCGCTTCCCGGGCTGGTCGTGGCGGCCATCGCTATTGGCGCGGCGGCAGGCTTGGCCCCGCAGATTGGCTCGGCCATCTCGGCCGTGGGCTTTTTGGTGCTCATGGCCAACGCCACCATGCAGGCGCAGGGCATCCTGTCGATGCTGCCGGTCGCGGTCATTTTTGCCGCTGCCATGTCCGGTTGGTGGATTGCCTGGGGACGCACCGAGGCAGCTGCGAGCGCGGCGCTCACCTGCGCGCTTGCGCTGGGTTGCCTAACCGGCGACGCCCTCCTTGCCGCCGGAGCCGCCGCGAGCATCGCGGCGTTTTGGCTCGGCCCGGCAAGCGCCGCGGCGGCTACGGGCATGGGCGCGCTTTTTGCCCGTCTGGCCACGGTCGCGCTTTCAGCCGGAGGCGTGCTGGGGCTCGGTAACGTTGCCGCAGCGCTGGGAGACCCGCTCCTTTGGGCTGCCTTTGTGCTGGTCGCGGCAACTGCCGCGGCGTCATCTGCGCTGCTCAATGCCCATGTCAAGCGTGCCGATCAGGGCTCAAACCTTGCCGCAATCGCCGCCATCATTGCCACCGGCATCGGCTGCTCAGCAGCGTCCTGTCTTGCACACCATATGGAAATTGCCAGCCTTGCAGCCGCGGTCGTCGCCAAGGCGGCGGTTGCGGGAACCCTATCCTCTATAATCGTTGGGATATGCCTATATTTGCTCGGATACCAAAGAACCTATACGGAGAGTGATCTTTCGTGAACTTCCTGAACATCTTCGAGGACCACGTGGCCGGCATCTTCGGTGCCACCCGTGCCCCGTTCTCCTTTAAGAAGCTTGCTAAGCAGGCCGCTCGCGACATGGAGGATCAGACTCTGGTGATTAACGGCGTCAACACGGCGCCGGCACTCTATACCATCCTTATCGCCGCCGACGACGATCCCATGCTCGCCCCGTTCTACCCCGAGCTTTCGCGCGAGGTCCGCGAGTTTGTGAAGGCGCAGGCCGAAAAGCGCCGCTATGTCTTTGTCGGCGAGCCCCTCGTGCGCTTTATGATCGATCCGCAGCTGCGCGCCGGCAAGTTCTCGGTCTTTGCCGAGAACGTCGATGCCCCCACGCTCGGCCGCCTGTACGAAGAAGAGCGCGCCTATCAAAACGGCCTGGGCCAGAACAACTCCGCGGCAAGCCGTGCCGCCAGCGCCCCGCGCGCCGGCCAGCAGCAGTTTGCTGCCCCGCAGCAGCAGCGCCCCGCCGCCATGCCCCAGCAGCAGCCGACGCCTCGCGCCGCCGCTCCCGACCCGCTTGCCGTGGCAGACCCCTTCGCGCCTAGCGTCCCCGACCCCGCCGCCGCACCCATCCCGGTGCCGCAGACCGTCTCGCGCGACTCGCTTGCCGGCATGGGCGGAGCCGCCGCGACCGGTGCCGCCGTGGGCCTAGGCGCCGCAGCCGGCATCGCCTCCAACATGGCGAGCACTCGCGCCCCGCAGCGCCCGCTCGCCCAGCTCGTCGACGTCGTGAGCGGCGAGAGCCATAGCATCACCTCCGCACAGGTGACCATCGGTCGCGAGCGCTCAGTTTCCGACATTGCCCTGCGCGACCCCAACGTGTCGCGCCGCCACGCCCAGCTCACCTTTACGGGCTCGGATTGGTCGATCGAGGACCTCAATTCCACCAACGGCACGCTCGTCAACAACCGCCGCATTACGCGCTGCCCGCTGCGCAACGGCGATCTGCTGACGTTTGGCCTGAGTACCTTTGAATTTAGGGGGTAGTCGCTTATGAACATCGATATCGTCCTTTTTGCAGGCCGCATCGTCCTGGTCGCCCTGCTCTATATCTTCCTGTTCGCCGTCATGAAGACCGGCGTGGGACTTGTGCGCGGGCAGCGCCGCGACTCGGCTATCTGGACGATTGATGTGGACAAGGGTCCGCGCGGTATCCGCGGCATCCACGTAGACATGCTCGGCCCCGTCATCGTCGGTCGCTCGCCGTCTTCGGACATCTGCATCAACGAACCGTTCGTCTCGGCCTCGCATGCGCGCTTTTCGCTGCAGGGCCCGGCGCTCATCATCGAGGACCTCAACTCGCTTAACGGCACGCTCGTCAACGGCCGCCAGCTCGTGGAGCCCGCGACGCTGCGTGAGGGCGACGAAGTCCAGATTGGCGACGTGGTCATGAAGGTGAACCGTCGATGATCGACGAGGAGAACAAGTCCGCAACTATGACCGAGGCACCGGCCGCCGCCACAGCTGCGCCGGCCCACGCCGCTCCGGCGGGCTCCGCACCCGTGGAGCCCGAGGACACCGTGTTCTCCCTGCCTCTTTCGCATGTAACGCATGATATTTCGGATCTAGCCGATAACGAGGACGAAGAGGATGCCGTAGCGGCGCCCATCGGCGCACATGCTGCGGAACAGCCCACAGCGCCCGAAGCAACCCCGGCGCCGGCTCACTTTGCAGAGCCCGTCGCCGCGGCAATCAACGAGAGCGCTGCGGTGTTTGCGGCACCCGAGCCCGCCGCGCCGGCGTTTCCCATAGCCCCGGCATCCGAGGTTGCGCCCGCGTCTACGCCGGTGCCCGAGCCTATAGACGTCAGCCCGCAAGACGACGAGTCAACCGCCCGCGTGTCCGAGGAGCCCGGCTCCCCGGACACCGGCGATTCCGAATCAAACGCCGAGACCGACACCGTCTCTCCCGGTGACACAGCCGAGATCGACGTTGCCGCCGTTGAGGCCAAGCTCAAAGACCCCGGGTCGACCATGAGCTTTGAGCCCCTGACCGAGGAACGCATCGAGACCGACTCGACCTATGATGCCGGCACCACCACACAACTCATGTGGGGCGCCCGCTCCGACGTTGGCTGTGTGCGCCCGCACAATGAGGATTCCTACCTGGTGCAGTCGCCGCTCTTTTGCGTATGCGACGGCATGGGCGGTCACGCCGCCGGCGAGGTGGCCTCTTCTATCGCCGTCGAGACTATTGCCAAAACGGCCCCGCAGTCCGCCGACGCAGCACGCTTGGCCGCAGCCGTCGAGGCCGCTAACGCCGCCGTAATCGAGGCCGCCTTGAACGGCCTGGGCAAGCCCGGCATGGGCTGCACGGCCACTTGCGCCTATATCGAAAACGACACGCTCGCCATCGCCCACGTGGGCGACTCGCGCGCCTACCTGCTCCACGAGGGCACGCTCATCCGCGTGACCCGCGACCACTCCTATGTGGAAGAACTCGTGGACGCCGGCGAGATTACGGCAGACGAGGCTCGCGTCCACCCCAACCGTTCGGTCATCACCCGCGCACTGGGCTCGGACCCCGCCATGTATGCCGACCACTTCACTCTGCATATCGAGGAAGGCGACCGCCTGATCCTGTGCTCCGACGGCCTCTCGAGCATGATTCCCGATAGCGATATCGAGAACATCGCCACGCAGTCCTCAACCGCGCAAATCTGCGTCGACAACCTAGTGGACGCGGCGCTTGCCGCCGGCGGCCACGACAACGTGACCGTAGTAGTCGTTGACCTGGTTGACGATGGCGTCATGCGCGAGGCGCAACGCGTGCGTCGCCGCAACGTTACTATCGCCGCCATCCTGGCCCTCGTCTTTGTGCTGGCAGCTGGCATCTGGGCCTACACGGGTGTCACCGGCTCGTACTACCTGGGTACCTACCAGGGCAATGTCGCCGTCTGGCGCGGCCTGCCCGGCAAGCCACTCGGACTCAAGCTCCACTGGCTCGAAAGCGAAACCAGCATCAAGCTGTCCGACCTGCCCGAAGACACGCAAAACCGCCTCAAGGCGGGCATTCCGCAAACAAGTGTCGACGATGCGCAGGACACGATATCCAAGTACCGCCACCAGATCGACGAGGAGCAGACCCGCCAGGTGATCGACGCGCAAACGATTCGCGACAACACCAATCAGGGATCGACCTCCGAATCAGATTCCGAGAAAACCGCCGAACAGTCCGCCGAGGCCGAAGCCTCCGATAAGAATTAGAAAGGGAGTGCCGCTTATGAGTCGCCGCAACACCGAGCTGCTCTTGCTCATCGCCTCGGCGTTCCCCGTCATCCTGCTGTATGCGATGTACGTCCTCACCGCGGGCGCTGCCATCTCCTTTGAGACGCTCGCCGTGCCGATCGGCCTCTTTGCCGCCTTCGCCGCGGCACATATCGCCGTGCGCATCTTGGCGCCCGGTGCCGACCCCGCCATCCTGCCCATCGTATTTATACTTTCGGGCATCGGCATCACGTTCGTGACGCGTCTCGCCCCCGCTCTCGCCATCTCACAGCTCATCATCCTGTTTGTCTCGGTGGCGCTCATGGTGGGAACGCTTGCACTAGTCAAAAACCTCGACGTGGTCATGCGCTACAAGTACACCTTTGGCATCATCGGCATCATTCTGCTGATGCTGCCTATCTTTATCGGCACCACGATCTCGGGCTCCAAGCTGTGGATTCGCATCGCGGGCTTTACCATCCAGCCCGGCGAGTTCGCCAAGGTCTTTATCGTCCTGTTCCTGGCCGGCTACCTGGCCGAGAACCGCGAGCTGCTCTCCATCTCCAACCGCAAGATTCTGGGCTTTAAGATCCCTCGCCTGCGACTGCTGCTGCCGCTGTTTGCCGTGTGGGGTGTGTGCCTGCTCGTCGTCGTCTTCGAACGCGACCTGGGTTCGGCCGTGCTGTTCTACACCATCTTCTTGCTGATGCTCTACGTTGCCACGGGGCGCTTTTCGTATGTCGTTATCGGCCTTGCGCTCTTAGCTGTTGGAGCCGTGGGCGCCTACAAGTTCCTGTCTCACGTTCAGGTGCGTTTCCAGGTTTGGCTCGATCCGTTTAAGGACGCCCAGGGCCAGGGCTACCAGATCGTCCAGTCGCTCTTCTCGCTTGCCGATGGCGGTCTGGTCGGTGTTGGCATCGGCAACGGCATGGCCAACAACATCCCTGTCGTCGAGTCCGACTTTATCTTCTCGGCTATCGGCGAGGAGATGGGCCTTTTGGGCGGCGGCGCCGTGCTCATCCTGTTTATGCTCTTTGCCGTTCGCGGCCTCACCACGGCTGCCCGCGCTAAATCCGACCTCGCCGCCTTTAGTGCCACAGGCCTTACGGCCGCCATCAGCTTCCAGGCCTTCTTGATCGTTGGCGGCGTAACCCGCCTGATCCCGCTGACCGGCGTCACCCTGCCCTTTATGAGCCAGGGCGGCTCCTCTCTGCTGGCGAGCTTTATCATCGTCGCGCTCCTGCTGCGCGCCGGTGACGAGGCGACCGGACGCGAGGCCGAGCTTACCGGCACCGGCACCATGGCCGCCATCACCGATGATCAGGTCGCATCTGCCGCCGCCCCGACGGGCACGCGCTTTGCCACCTCGTCTTCCTACGGCAGCGGCAGCCATTCCGTCGGCTCACGCATGCGCCGTCGCCTGCTCGACACGCCTGAATCCGGTGTGCTCGGCCGCGTTGCGCTCGCCAACCGTCTAACCCGTGCGGTGCTCGCCTTTACGGCGCTGTTCGCCATCCTTATCGGCAACCTCACCTATGTCCAGGTCATCAAGGCCAAGGACTATCAGGACATGCCGACCAACAACCACACCATCGCCCGCTCCAAGTACATCCAGCGCGGTTCCATCATCACGTCCGACGGCGTGACGCTGGCCGAGTCGCTGCAGCAGGAGGACGGCACCTACGTACGCTCCTACCCCAACGGTAACCTGGCAGCGCACGTGGTTGGCTATGTGAGCCAGCAGTATGGCACCACCGCCATCGAGAGCGTCATGAACGACACGCTCACCGGCTCTAAGGATTACTCCAGCTGGAACAACGCCATCGCGTCGCTCGCGGGCCAGACCCAGCCGGGCAACACCGCCAAGCTCACCATCGACTCGCGCATCCAGACGGCTGCCGAGCAGGCGCTCAAGGGCTTTAAGGGCGCTGTAGTGGTCATCGACCCGCGTACCGGCGCGGTGCTCGCATGTGCCAGCTCGCCCACCTACGACAACACCAACATCGATGCCCTGCTGCAGACGGGCGGCGGCGAGGACGGCTCCATGTACAATCGCGCCATGGACGCGCTGTACACGCCGGGCTCAACGTTTAAGGTCGTTACGCTTTCCGCGGCACTCGAGACCGGTACCGCCAGCCTTACCAGCACCTACCAAGCGCCCGGCTCCATGGACATCGGCAACGCACCGGTCACCAACTATGCCAACGAGAGCTACGGCACCATCAGCCTGCAGCAGGCCTTTGCCGTGTCCTCCAACGTCGTCTTTGGCCAGGTGGCAAACGAAGTTGGCGCAAACACGCTCGTGCAGTTTGCCAACGCCTTTGGCTACGGCCAAAAGCTCGGCCAGGACCTGACCTCCGCGGCCTCCATCATGGCCGACCCGTCGCTCATGACCGAGTGGGAGACCGCCTGGGCCGGCGCCGGCCAGCCTGTCGGCATGGACCACACGCCCGGCCCGCAGACCACCGTCATGCAAAACGCCGTGATTGCCGCCGCCATCGCTAACAGCGGCGTGGTCATGGACCCGTACTTTGTAGCCCAGGTACTCGCCCCGGACGGAACCGTGGTCAAGACCACGCAGTCCCGCTCGCTTGGTCAGGCCGTCAGCTCCGCCACGGCCGACCAGGTCAAGCAGGCCATGCTTGCCGTCGTCCAGTCCGGCACCGGCACCGATGCCCAAATCCCCGGCGTCAAGGTCGCCGGCAAGACCGGCTCGGCCGAGACTGGCGGCACCAACGTCAACTCGATGTTCGTTGGCTTTGCACCTTACGATTCACCCACAGTCGCCATCTCGGTGGCCTTAGAGGATTACGACAAGCATGACGTCAAGGCCGCCAAGATTGCCGGCATCGTCCTGACCGCGGCGCTTGCCGCACAGGGAGCGTGATGCCCATGATCGAATCGGACACCCGAGGCGCGCCGCGGCCGAAGAGTTAGCGGCAACGCGCCACACGGCCCCAGCGGCCACATCGTAGGTACTACACACATCGTTGAGCGAATAGTTATGTTAGGAGCAGGAATGGAACAGAGGGTCCTCGGGGGAAGATACCTCCTCAAGGATAAGGTGGGAACAGGCGGCATGGCGACCGTCTACCGCGCACAGGACCAGGTCCTCGACCGCACGGTAGCCGTCAAGATCATGCTGCCGCAGTATGCTGGCGACGCAACCTTCGCCGCACGCTTTAAGCAGGAGGCCCAGGCAGCAGCCGGTCTCTCCTCCCCTTATATCGTGGGCGTCTACGATTGGGGCAAGGACGGCGACACCTATTACATCGTCATGGAGTACCTGCGCGGTACCGACCTTAAGAGCGGCATCAAGAGCCACGGCGCCCTCGACCCCAAGAAGGTCGCCCAGATCGGCTCGCAGATCAGCTCCGCGCTTTCGGTCGCCCACAAGCACGAGATCATCCACCGCGACATTAAACCGCAGAACATCATGGTGCTGCCCGACGGCAACATCAAGGTGATGGACTTTGGCATCGCGCGCGCCAAGAACAGCCACCTCACGCAAGACAACAACGTGCTGGGAACCGCCCACTACGTCAGCCCCGAGCAGACCCGCGGTCAGGACCTCGGCCCCACCTCGGATATCTACTCGCTGGGCGTCGTGATGTATGAATGCGCCACCGGCCGCGTGCCCTTTGACGGTGACGACGCTATCTCGGTCGCACTCAAGCAGGTCAACGAGCTGCCTATTCCGCCGAGCCAGATCAACTCCGGTGTCGACGCCGACCTTGAGCGCATCATCCTCAAGTGCATGGAGAAGGACCCGGCAAACCGCTTCCAGACCGCCGACGAGCTGCGTCAGGTGCTCAACAGCTACCTGTCGGGCCGTGCCGTCAACGTCTCGGAGCCCACGCGCATCATCGGTGCCCCCGGCGAGCTGGGCGCCACCAAGAC
>OLRA01001353.1_pt1 | contig 29279 bp, 20 predicted proteins | sample 1673011 | NCBI WGS metagenome assembly OLRA01 (sample SAMEA3136746, study PRJEB25190) | human gut metagenome | reverse complement strand
TTCTGAAAAAGAAAAAAGTTCGTAAAAAAACGAACTTTAATCTAAAAATTCACGATTATTTACTTTTCCTTTAATTTATAGTAAAATTAAAGTAATAATAGAGGTGTAAAAGAGAATATGAAGAAATTTTTTGGGGACAAAAAAACAATGTTGTATATTATTATTTTTATAGTTTTAATAGTAGGTACAATTATTTTTGTAAATAGTAGAAATGATGGAATGGAAAATGTAAAAGGATTAAATATATATTATAAGGTTTATACAAAAGAAAAAGGTTTTAGTAAGTGGTATAAAAATGGATTATCAAATTCTACTAAAAATTACAATATCAAAAATATAAAGATTAAACTTAAAGAAACTGATGAATATGCGTTTTCTATTTATAATAAGGATAATGGTTGGGTAGACGGAAATAATTTAAAAAATCAAGATATAAATGCAATAAAAGTATCTTTATTTGGATCAATGAGAAAAAAGTATTCTGTTTGTTATAGAGTATATAACGATAAAAATAAATGGCTTAATTGGTCATGTGATAATGAAATAAATGGAAATATGGAAGTTAATATAAAATCTATTCAAATGAAATTAATCCCTAAGAATGCTGTAAAAAATGAATACTTAAAAGATTATGTAGATAATAACGATAGAAAAAATTATAATTTTGAATAGGAGTGGTTTATATGAAAAATAAGAAAAAATATATCTTTATAATATTAACTGTTTTGGTATTATTTTTATTGTCGGATTTTTTATTTCACCTTGTAATAAACAGATCTTTTGGTAAAGAAAAGACTGAAAGTAAGCTTGGACATACTCTTCCAATTGTGTATACTATAATGGATGAAAAAAATACTCCAGATAATTTAACAAGTACTAAGGCAACAAGCAAATATGAAAATGATATATTATATTCAACAGTTGGATATGTTGAATTAAATGAACAAGGTGAATATTATATTGCAAAATTAAATAATGTTAATCCTTTGGTTATAAAACATATTGCAAGTTTTGGTTTTGCTTATAATGATATAACAGGTACTGTAATTGAAGATGCTTCTATGGATTCAAACAAACAAATAAAAGTTCCTAAAAAATATTATGAAAAATTTGAAAAAGGTGATAAAGAGCCTGTTAAAATGCAAATTGTTACTAGAATAAACAAAGATGATTTAAGCAATATTAAAATAAAGTATAAAAAAGGAAACAAAAGTAAATTACTTACAAGAAATGGTAATGATGTTACGACATCTTTTTCTGTAATGAAACCTAATGTTGGTAAAATATATACAAAAGATGATATAGCAATTTATATAAATGAATCAACAAAAAGTGTATTTAAGGATAAATATTTTTGGGATTCTAGCTCAGGAACAATAAATTTAAATATAAATCCAGTGTTGATTAATAAAATTACTGTAAAAGTTAAGAAAAAAAGTTTGATTGAAAAAATAATTGATATAAAAAATATATTTGCTGAAACTGCAACATATGATAATATGGCATCTTCTGGTGAACTTAAAAGTGCTCCAAATTTAAAAGATGGAGAAACATTAAAGTTTGATAAAGTTGATACATGGTATTTTTGGCCAAGTTGTCAGGAAAACAATGCTTGTCAATATCCTACTGAAGTTAATAATGCTTGGAAAAAAGCAGATAACTATCTATATAGTGATTGTAATAGCTCAAATTGTACATTAAGTTCATCAGAATATGAAGATTTTGTAATTAGGCTAAATGAATCAACTAGTAATAAAATATTGTTTAAAGGTACTATATATGCCGCATTATTTTGTAATGATCACAATAACAGTGCATCAAAAGATAATGTACAGGGTAGTTTCAATATACAGGTTATTAAAATTGATAATACCAAGAAGTATATTATTTTGAAATTTACCGGTGGAGAACAGGCATGGCAAGGAGGTCAAACTCCAGGTGGTGTATTAAAATTTACTTGGAGTGCTGAAGAAAAAGGAAAAATTGCAGTAGCGAAAGAATTAAAAGGTATTGGTAATAAAAAATTAGATGGAGAACGATTTAGAGTTACATTGTATACTGGAAAAGATTGTAAATCAGAAAATGCAATTAGTAGTAAGATTTTTTTCTCAGGTGATCAAACGGTTTGGAAAAATTTAAAATTTGGTAATTATTCAGCAAAAGAAACTAATTGTAATGAAAATAAATATTATTGTGATACAACATGTAAAAATATAACACTAGATGAGAGTGATTGTGATAAGAATGGTGAAAATTGTATTGAAAAAACACTTGTTAATTCACCAGTTTCAAATGCTAAAAAATATTATTGTTATCGTGCAAAAAAGACTGATAAGGATAATACATCATGTGTACTTGCAAATGCTGAATTAGAATTATATAATAAAAATTTAACTATATGTGAAAATAATATTTGTTCTCTAGGTGGTTTTAGTGATACAAAAATAACAGATAAAACTGGAGAAGTTGTATTTACTAATTTGGAGTATGCAAGTTATAAATTAAGAGAAAATGGTGGAACTAATACAGATCCTTTAAGATTGAATTCATCATGTGATTCAAACAAAGTAAATGAATATTGGAATGATAGTAAAGAAAAAAATATTAATGCAAGCGATTTAACTCTTATGACTAGAAATAGTAAGGGTGACTATACATGTCCAAAATCTGACGCAGGTATTGTTAAAGATACACATGTAACATATTGTGCAAAAGTAAAGAAAATAGATATGATTACAGGAAATCCACTTCCAAACGCTACATTTACTGCGTATTTTTCTAAGAATGGTGATGCATATAAAAATGCTAAAACAGATTCAAATGGAATTGCAACATTCTACTTTGAATCAAAGTATAATAACGGTTCTTACTATATAAAGGAAACTAGTGCACCAGAGGGTTATGCACTTAATACACAAGGAATGGACGTACAAGTTTATCAAATGGAAAAAGGAGATTCTAATTGTAATGCATTCTCAGATAATTTTGTATTTGAAGATCAAAAACTAGTTATAAGCTGGTTTAAAGTTTCAGAACGTGGAGATTATCCAGTACCTAAAGCAAAATTTACAGTTAGTAAGAATGGTGTAAATATTCATCATACTGCTGAAAAGCAACAATATATGAATGGGAATTGTTATGTATATTCAACAAATACTAATGATTCTACTACATTTGAATCTGATCAAGATGGACCAGTTTGTGTAATTGGTGTTCCATCAGGAGAATATTTGGTTACTGAAACAAGTTCAATACCATCACATACAATGGGTGCAAAAAATACTCTTAAAGTAAAAACAAGTACAGAGGTTAATGATAACATAACTGATTCTAATAAAATAGTAAATTATCCAACAGAATTTGAATTTACAAAAACAGTTTCTTCTGGTGATGAAGAAAATGTAAAAATAATAGTTAATGGTAAAGAAAAAACACTTAAAGATTTAACTACAGAAGAATTAAAATTATTAGAATTTAATGTTACTGATAAGAATAATAAAGTTGTTTCGTTTATATTAGAAAATGGTATATATGAATATGCTGGAAATACTATAGATAAACCTACAGGAACACCAACAACTGCATTACATCTTGATAATAATAGAAAAATTAAAATTAAACATTTGCCAAAAGGAACATATTATATAAAAGAAAAGAATGGTAAATCATGTGATTCATCATCAAGTTATAATGATTGTATAGGTTATTATTATCCAAGTTATACAAGTGATAGTAGTTATAAATTTACTATAACTGAATGTTCAAGTACAAATGCAACATCATGTACTACACATGTTTCATCAAAACAAACTTTAGAAAATAAACCAACAGAAATAACATTTACTAAGAAAGATTTCTATAATTATTATGATGCGGCTGATAAAAATAAGAGTGATTCAAATGTTACATTTGAAAATGATAAAGAAAGAAATGATTTTGATAAAATAGTATTTAAGATAAAAGATTCAAAAGGTAATTATTTAACTCTTAAAAAAGTAAGAGATGTAGGAGATTGTAGTACTGATAGTAGTTATAGTGAATATAGATATGTAAAATCTGATCAAACAGATACAAAGGGTACTGAATTACATACATGTGGTGGACACATAAAGATAACAAATTTATGTAGAGGTAATGAATATACTGTAGAAGAAGTTAGTGTTCCAGATGGATCTGTGTATGTTAAAGAAAACACAGAATCAACACCAACATCTGTTAAATATAAAATACCTTGTACTGAAGGAGATAAAGCTCAAAGCTCAACAACAAATTTAATTAGTGATAAACCAACAAGAGTTAGATTTGAAAAACGTGATTCAAAATATAATTATTTGATACAAGATGAAACTACGACTTTTGAAGTATATAAATGTGCCAAAGGAACAGAATGTCATCCATCAGATTATGCAACAAAAGAAGAAAGAGAAAAAAATGGTATGACACTTGTTAAATTTAATCCAAGGGCAATTATAACTGGTGATGAAGAGGATTCTACAGATGCAGAAGGATTACAAGGTGTAGAAGTATATAGAAAAATAAGTGATAGTGATGTTTCAAAAGGCACAAAATATGTTACAAATTTACATCCATATAATGGAATATTAGTATTAAGATATTTAGAATCAAATTATAGATATGTATTGCTTGAAACAGTTGCACCAAAAAATTATTCTCTTCCAAGTGGAAGAAATGCAGAAACTGGATTTACAGTTACAAATACAACTGTAAAAGTTGATGAAGTGGATGTACCAAATAAACCAACATCATTAATAATTAGAAAATATTCAGATACTGGTGAATTGCTTCCAGGTGCAGAATTTAAAATATATGAAGGAAAAACTTGTAATGCTAATTTATCTGCTATGAATCAACCTAAAACATTATTGAAATTAAAAACAATTAGAGATGGTGTATATGAAAATAGACCAACTAAGGATACAGATACAATTCTTACATGTACAGATAGAGATGGAGAAAAATGTTCTGAAATAAATACAAAATTAACTTATAAGGATTATTCAGATTCATGGGCTAATTTTGATGAAACATTAAATACTGAAAAGAACAAGGTTGAAATAAAACAAGGTGAAGCATTAATTCAATATTTAGAATATGATCATTGTTATATTATTGAAGAAGTAAAAGCTCCAAAAGGATATTCTTTACCAAAGAATGAAGAAGATAGATATACAATGGTTACAATTCCAAAGAATACTGAATATGCATCTGATACATATAAGACATTAATAAATAAACCAACACCATTTACATTCTATAAATATGATGAATATAACAAATTATTAGATGGTGCAGAATTTAAACTTCAAAAGTTAGATGATAATAAAAAATATCATGATATAGCTGTAACTAGAGAAGAAACAGAAACTGGAGTATATTATAAAGCTGATGAATCAAGTGATAATAAAATTATAACAACAGTAAATGGTAGTGCTACAGTATATTACTTAGAAGAAGGACAATATAGAATAGTAGAAGTAACACCTGCTCCAGGAAAAGAATTAGGTAAGAATCCAAATATAGCAACATTCTTTGTTGATAATAGTGGAAATGTATATGGTAATTCAATAATAGTAAATAAATCAAAAACAGAAAAAATAGAAGTAAAATCAAGTGCAAGTGCTGAACTTGTTGTAAGTATACAAACTGGTCAAAAAGTAGTAAGATATGGTTTAATAATCGCAACAATCGCATCAGTAATAATAGCGCTTATGATAATGTTAAGAATGTATAAAAAACAATCAGAGTAAAGGAGAATAGAGTTAAATGGCTAATAAAAAAAAGAATAAAAAGACCTTAGAACAAGAATTAAAAAGAGATAAAATAATGCTCTTAATTACATCTATAATAATAGTAATATTATTATCCCTATTAATTGTTTCAAGAAATTATAGAGACTTTAGTTTAGTAAATTTAAAAACTAATAATAAAACAATATTCTCTGTTTCTGATTTAAAAATTAATGATTTAAATTATGGCGATAAAGAGGAAAAAATAAGAAAATCACTAGGAACTCCAAATAAAGAAAAAAATATTACTAAAGATAAGTATAGTTATAAAGAGTTAATTTATGATGGATTAACAGTTACATTAAAAGAGTTTTATAATGATTATATGCTTGTTGGAGTAAAGGTTACAAGTAATAAATATAATGTTGCTAGAGATATTAAAGTAAATGATTCAATAGCAAAAACAATGAAAAAGTTTAAAGTTCAAAATAAAAAAGGAACATACATGTATGGTAACTATACTTCTAAAGCATTATCAGATAATGAAATAACTGAAACAATATATTTTGGTGCTAGAAATTCATCAAAAATTTTATACGTAAATAAAGATGCAACAGTTAATAATGAAAAATCTAACATATCAAAATTAAATATATATTATAAATTAGGTAAGATAACAAAAATAGAATGGAGTTATGATTTTGAATAGGGATGGACTATAAAAAGTTCATCTTTTTTTGTTAGTAAAATGTTTGTTAAAGAGACACTTTTTATAGCGTATATATTGAAAAAATTGATACTTATTGATATAATTAACTTAAGAAAATAGGTGAGTATATGAAGTTAAATTTTAAGAGCAAGAAAGTGCAAATTATTTGTATTCTAATTGTGGTTTTAATTGTTGCTAGTTTTTTTGTTTATGGTAAGTTAGCAAGTGCTGATACAGCAGCAAATAAAATAGCAATAAAGCAAGTAAAATTAAATAAAATTGAAACAGGAGCAAGTAATTTTGATTCAAGTGATGGTCTTGATTATTCTAATCAAGATTCATATTCAAGTATTACAGGATATATTCCAGGAAATGATAATAATTCTAAAAATAGAATAGTTAGATCATTTGATACATTATCTTATAATTTTGACTATACAATTATGAGTAAAGACGGAAGTAATGATTATGAAGAAAGAACAGTTGATATAAAAGTAACTATTCCAGAAAACATATCAAAGTACGTTTCATTTACAAAAGATGGATCTATTGGTGAAACATCACATACCTATTCATTTAATGATATAGATACTTATGGAAGTTTTAATTCTAAAATAACTTTATATGTTTTAGGAGCACCTAATGGAACTAAAATAAGTCCAAAGTTTGAAATACAAGAAAGTACTAATACAGATTCAAATTATACAATTAATTTAGGAAGTATTTCATTTGATACTGAGAAGGTTAATTATGAATATAACAGTGAAAAAACAAATAAATATAGTGATAAGAGTTTAACAACAGGTTTTTATAACTATATGCCAACAATAGTATCTTCAAAGGAAGCAGATTATGATGTAAATTTAATAGGTCAAACAACAGAGGGACAAAAAACTACATATAACAATGTAACAGGCAGATACTTAAGTTATGTATTGGGTATTAAGATTTTAGGAAATGATTTGAAAGGAATCAAAGGTCTTACAATGCCAGATGGTTCTGATATAACATTTAGTATAAGTGCATCACAAAATGGAAATACGAAAACAGTTAATATAGATGATTCATGGATTAGATTATATGGTTCAAATAATGTATCTGGGATAGAATCTATTGCTGCTGCAAACCCATATAGTACTAATTCAACTGATGCAAGTAAACTTGTTAAAAATCCAGGTGAAATAAAAATTACAAAAACTGATTCAGGATATAATGCATCTATAAGTGGTTATAAAATAAATTATACAAGTGCAAGTGTAAATGCAGATGGTACAAAAATAACTAATAAAGATCATTATATTGGTACATATGCAGTAACAGTATTCTCACCAAGAACAGATGCTGATGGTAAAAATGATATAGTAACAAGTCTTAATGTAAAAAATGTAAAGATAAAAGATATAGGCGGTTCAGAAATAACTCTTTTAAATTATTCAGCAACTGCAACTAATAAATATTATGAAGTAAAAGATTATTCTTTAACTGGTGAATTTTATGATAGCGCAAATAATAAAATTGCTAGTAAAGAAAGTGGAACAGGTGCTGTATCTAAGGGTGAAAATGTTACATATAAAACAACATTTAATTATAAGAAAACAATGTCTGATCAAGGATTAAAAGAAGTAATAAAAGTAGATCCTGATGCATATAGAGTAATGCAAAATGGAGATAAAGATATTAAGATAACTGTTGAGGGTGATGTTGATAAAAAATTATCACAAGATGATTTTGAAATTACTTATTTAACAGGAAGCTTTGATAATTCAAATTATAAAGTAGAAGCAAAACCAAATGTAAGCAAGGAAGATTCATCTATAATAACAAGTGCATGTTCGAAATCTATTAGTTCATATACTAAAGACCAAATAATGAATATATATGGTGGTCCTTGCATTAAAGCAAATGATGGAGTAGAACAAACATTTAAAAAGATATCAGATGCTAAAACAAGTGATAATAATGAAATTCCAATTACTAAGATAGTTATTCAAACTAAAAAAGGTGTTAAACTTCCAGATTCTGCAAAGGTTACTGTTGAAGTACTTTTAAGAGTAAGAAATGTAAGTGATTTAACTAAAACATATCAAGCAACTGTAGTTGCAAGTTCATCGGATTATGATGATGTACTTACTTATTATGCACCTAGAGTTGCAAATGATGAAAATAGTATAACAAGTCCTAATAACTATGTAAAAACAGTATATAATGGAAATACTATAGCAAGCAAAAATACTAATGCTTGGGGTGATTCATTAAAAATTGTTAATTTCACTTCTAGAGAAGAAATAACAGTAAAAAATAAAAATTCTGATGGTAGTATTAAAACTAACTATGATGTTTCTAAAAATGATACATTACTATATAATATAAAAACAACAATAAATGATGAAAATGAAAGAGTTGGTGCTGATGATACATGGTACATCAATCATTTAAAAGTTATTGTAACAATTCCAGAAGGAATTAATTATGTTCCAGATAAAGATCTTGGAACACCAGAAGTTACATATGAAAATAATACTACGAAATTAATTTATACACTTCCATATACTAAACCTAATATGAAGATTGATGAAATTAATTTTAAGGCAACATTATCTCCAAAAATTAAAGGTAATGGAGTACCTTTAACAGTAACAAGTACTGTAGAAGCAATAAATGTTAATAATGAAAAAGATACAAGTTATTTTAGTTATTTAACAGGTAGTTTTACAATTTATGCTACAGGTATAGAAAATGTAATTGTTACACAAAAAATTGGTGAAAATGGATTCAAAGTAGAAAAGAATAGTGAGTTTAGTTATATATTAGATATATATAATAATACAAATAAAAATCTAACTGATTATGCTATACTTGATATTTTACCAAATAAAGGTGATAGAAATGGTTCTGATTTTAATGGTACATATAAGGCAAAAATAGAACTTCCAAGTACTATGGGAAATGCTAAAGTATATTGTTCAAATCAAGAATATAGTAAGTTAAATAATGAAGTATTAGATTCAAATAATGAATTTAAAGAATGTAATTTAGATGATTATACAGAAATAACTGCAATAAAAATAACAAATATAAACTTAGAAGCAAATAAGGCAGCAGATAGTATTAAAGTTACTTTAAAGCCAGAAAATAATAATTATTCTGATAAATATGTAAATTCATTTGTTGGTGCATCTAAAACATATACTCAAAATGAATCAAATAAGATAGAAGCAAGTGTAATAAGTAGAAATATTTCTGGTAGAGTATTCATTGATAATAATGAAAATGGTATAGAAGACAATGGAGATACTTATTATAAAGATATGCCAGTTACTTTATATAAACTTGATTCAGATAATAATATGAAAAAAATTAGTGATGCAACTACAGATAATGATGGTAAATATATGTTTAAAGATTTAGATGTAGGAAGATATAAAATAAGAGCAAACTATAATAGTTCTTTATATGATTTAACCCTTAGATATGCGACTGAAGATATATCTAAAGATTCAGATGGATATAAGGTAGATGACAATATTATTGAAATAAGTAATAAAAGAACTCCAGATGAATCTGATGGTATAAGAGTTACAAGAGAAATTGAATCAATAAAAGATATGAATATTGGGTTAATTTCTAGAAAAACATTTGGATTTGATATAAAGAAATATATAACGAGAATTGATTTAAATTATAATAATACTGTAAATACACTTAATTATGATAATCAAACTAAGGTTTTACTTAGTGTTAGAAATAGTTTAAAAGCAACTGCCAAGGTATATTATGGAATCGAAATAACAAATAATTCAACATCTTCAGGATATGTGAAATTGATAAATGAAGATATTCCGGTTGGACTTACATTTAATTCAAATGATGAACTTAATAAAGATTGGTTCTATTCTAATGGTGAAATAAGAAGTATTGCACTTGAAAATGATTTAATTAATCCTGGTGAAAAAAGATACTTAACAATTGCACTTGATATGCCATCACAAACGGAAGCAAGAACATTTATTAATACAGTAACTCTTCTTGAAGTTGAAAAAAAAGAACCTGAAATTGAATCAACAGATGCATCGGCAACTTCAAATACATATAAAGTTGGTGAAGCAGTAAGATATGCAGGAATTGATTTTCACGTTATAAATACTGAGGATAAAGATAATGGACAAATATTAACTCTATTAGCTGATTCAAAAACAGTAAGCAACAAGATGGGACACATGGGCTCAGGAAATTCTGTATATAGATGGAGTGATTCAGAAATTAATAAATATATAAATAATAGTTTCATTAATGAAAATTCGTTAAATTTACCAATACTTGTTGATACTAATATTTGTGATGATGCATCAGGTTTACAAAATGCATCTTATGGTGGAACATTGATAAGTGAGGGCAAATGTGTTTCAAACATGTATAATACATATAAGGTAAGACTATTAACTGAAAATGAATATAATAGTTTAAAACAATCTAATAATTCTGATTTATCATGGTTATATGGTAGTAGTGATTTCTGGTTAATGAATTCAGTTTATAAAGAACAAAAATATGATTCATATGGTAATATTAAACCGGAAACGGATGTTAAAAACTATGCTAAATATGTTAGTAAAACTAATTCTTCAGTTAAAGATGCAACTGTTAATATAGCAAAAGAAGTTAGACCGGTTATTACAGTTTCAAGTAAGAATATAATTCCAGAATAATAAAAGGAAATAATATAAAAAATTATTTCCTTTTTTCTATTCCATTTTCATTTCAAATAAAATATCTCTAAGTTCAGTAGCTCTTTCAAAATCTAATTCTTTTGCGGCTTCCATCATTTCTTTTTCAATTTTTTCCATTATCTTTTGTTTATCTTTTTTATTATATGCCTTACTAATTTCTTTATTTTTACTAGTATCTGTATTTTTAATTACATCTCGAATTTCTTTCTTTATAGTAGTTGGTGTAATATTATGTTCTTTATTATAGTCAATTTGAATTGTTCTTCTTCTTTCTGTTTCTTTAATTGCTTTTTCCATTGCATCACTAATAGTATCAGCGTACATTATTACATGTCCATTAGAGTTTCTGGCAGCTCTTCCTATTGTTTGTATTAAACTTCTTTCACTTCTTAAGAAGCCTTGTTTATCCGCATCTAGTATTGCAATAAGTGATACTTCTGGTATATCTATTCCTTCTCTTAAAAGATTAACCCCAACAACAACATCATATTTACCAAGTCTTAAATCACGAACTATTTCCATTCTTTCTAAAGTTTTAATTTCATTATGAAGAAATGCAACTTTTATGTTCGCACCTTTTAAATAATTTGTAAGTTCTTCACTCATTCTAATTGTCAATGTAGTAACAAGTGTTCTTTCGTTTTTTTCTATTCTATTTTGTATTTGTTCTATTAAATCATCTATTTGATTTTGAGATGGTTTTACTTCAACAGTTGGATCAAGTAAACCAGTAGGTCTTATTATTTGTTCAACAAAATTATTATGTACTTTTTCAAGTTCATAATCTCCAGGAGTTGCGGACACATATATAACTTCGTTAATCTTTTTCTCAAATTCATCAAATTTAAGAGGCCTATTATCAAGTGCACTTGGAAGTCTAAAACCATATTCAACAAGGACACTTTTTCTCATTCTATCTCCATTATACATTGCACGAACTTGTGGAAGAGTTACATGAGATTCATCGATAACCATTAAATAATCATCAGGAAAGAAATCAAGCAAGGTAGTAGGAGTTTCTCCTTCCTTTCTAAATGCTAAATGTCTACTATAGTTTTCTATACCTTTACAAAAACCAGTTTCTTCCATCATTTCAATATCATAATTTGTTCTTTGCTCTAGCCTTTGAAGTTCTAATAATTTATTATTTGCTTTAAAGTATGCGAGCCTTTCTCTTAATTCTTCTTTTATATTTTTAACAGCTAATTTTAATTTGTCTTCACTTGTAACAAAGTGTGATGCCGCAAATATTGTTATTGTTTGTTTTTGAGAGATAACAGCGCCTGTTGTAGTATCAAATTCAATTAATTTTTCAACTTCATCTCCAAATAAATCTATTCTGTATGCAGTTGTTCTAGAGTAAGCAGGTACTACTTCAATAGTATCACCTTTAGTTCTAAATGTTCCACGAACTAAATCCATATTATTTCTTTCATAAAGCATTTCAACTAATTTTTCAAGTATTTGATCTCTGTCAATTACATCTCCAACTTTTAGTGATAATGTTTTATTTTCATATTCTTCTTTTTCACCTAAACCATATATACATGAAACAGATGCGACAACTATTACATCATCTCTAGAAATAAGTGCACTAGTTGCGCTATGTCTTAGTTCATCTATCTCATCATTAATAGATGCATCTTTTTCAATAAATGTATCACTTGATGGAACATAGGCTTCCGGCTGATAATAATCATAGTAAGAAACAAAATATTCAACACGGTTTTCGGGGAACAACTCTTTTAATTCCGAGTATAATTGACCTGCAAGAGTCTTATTATGAGCTAAAACTAGCGTTGGTTTATTAACTTTTGCAATAACATTTGCGATTGTAAAAGTTTTACCAGTTCCTGTAGCCCCTAGTAAAACCTGGTATTTCTCATGATTATTAATTCCATCTACTAATTCTTTTATAGCCTCTGGTTGATCACCACTTGGCTTATATTTTGATACTAATTTAAACATATTTCCTCCTATTATGATTATTATAAAAATTATTATTTAATTTTTGGGGATAGTTTTTTCTAATGCTGAATTAATGTACATTAGTAAATATAAATGTTTTCTAGTAAATTATTTTAACACTTATTTTGTAATAAAACAAGGAAGTCATATTAACTTCCTTGTATCTTAATTATTAATTTACTTAAAAATTATGATCATATCTCTTAAAGTATGTTTTTTTTCTTCCTCAGACATTTTTTTCTAAAATTAAACATATTATCACCTACTATAAAAAACAATTATTAAGCTTTATTCCAACCAAGTATTTTTATAACCCTTTTATTAGGGTATACGTATCCAGATAATGGATAATTTTCTAAATTAAGAGAATTTGAATTTATAAGTAAATCAGTTATTTTTCCGTTATTATTTTTAACGTTACCTATTATAACAATTGTATGTTTATATATATTATTATAACCAACTTGTCCAATATCACCAGCTTCAGCATAAAAAGGATTTATATCTACTTCTGCGCATAATCCATAACCTTTATTTGCTTTGGCATAGTCATAAAAGAATGTTACACCTGTCCAAGAAGTTGATCTACCAATTTTACTTTTAGTTTCACTTAATGTATCTCCGTAATATTTCCAAATTGCATCACCTTGTAAATCCATAGGAACTCCGCCACTATATACTACTTGTGATGCGAAGTTTTGACAGTTTCCTCCATATTCACTATAATTAGACCATTCACTATTTCTACTTGTTACATATTTTTTAGCATAATTTAATGCTTTTGTTCTATCATACTTATAATCACATGTTTTAATAATAGTATCTTCTTTATTTTCATATCTATTTAAATAAGTTTTAAAATCTGACACTTCATCTTTAAAATCAGATATATAATCTTCTTTCATTTTATCAAGTTCTTTTTTCGCATCCTTATTAGATTTACCAGTTTTATATTCATTTGTTATCATTACGTAAAAGTCTTGAACTTTTCTTAAACTTATTATTTTATATGTATTATCAATTTTCTTTAAAACAAATGTATTTTCAACTTCGTATGTCTTAGATTCTATATCTTTCATAAAATCAAAATGGAAGTAATCATTTTCAAGCACTTTTACAGTAACTGTATCATTTTTATTATCTATATCATCAAAAATAATATCATATTTAGCATTACTTATGGTCATTTTATTTCTTTCAAGTTTTCTAGAATTAATAAGTAATGAGATTGCTGTTTGATTAATATATGCTTCTTCGTAAGCATCATCACAAAATAGATTAGTCATATCAATTTCATTTAATGTAGTAATGGATTTAAAATAAGAATCCATATATTTTACAATTATATCTTGAATTTTTTCATCAATTTCACCATCAAAATTATCTGTTTTACTAGCATTGTTTAGATATGTTGTTGGTTCGCTTGATGTTGATTCATTTGTTGTTGATTTGTTTATAGTTTGTTTATCTTTTTTTACAATAGTATTTTCCTTATTCTTATTAGAATTTAAAAGTACGGTTATTAATTCTATTATTAAAAAAATTACTATTATTAACATTAATATATTTTTTATTTTATATCTTCTTCTTTTTTTTCTTTTCTTCTTCATATTGCCACATCCTAAAATTATTATATCATTAAAAATTCTATTTTTAAAGGAACAATTTGACTAATTTATATTATATAGATTATAATAGTGGACTATGAATGGAAGTGATATCATGGAAAATATTAATAATACTCCAAAAATAGAACTTGAACAAATTGACGAACTTGAAATGTTTAATTGTCAATTAATGGATTTATATATTAAACAAAAGGATTATGATAGCGCTAAAATGATTGCAGAAAAATATCCTAATAATGAGATGATTCAATATAAATTAATAACTATATGTATTGAATCAAAAAGGTTTGAAGAAGGAATAGAAATAGCAAAAAAATATCCAGATAGTAGAATAATACAAAATCAATTAATTGCACTATATATTAAGACAGAAAAATATGATGATGTAATTGAAATTTATAATATTCAATTAATGAGTATATATTGCATGAAGGAAGATTATGATGAAGCATTAAAGATTGCTGAGAAATATCCAGATAATGATTTGATTCAAAGTCTATTAATAACATTATGTATTAAAACTGGAAGATATGAAAATGGAATAGAAATAGCAAAAAAATTTCCGGATTGCGAAATAATACAGAGTCAACTGATAACTATATATATTAAGCAAAAAAATTATAAGGCAGCAGTGAAAGAAGCAAAAAGACATCCTGATAATGAAATAATACAAAGTCAATTAATAACTATATATATTAAAACAAGAAAATATAAAAATGGAATAATAGTAGCAAAAAAATATCCAAATAGTGAATCTATACAAAGTCAATTGATGACTATATATATTAAAATAGGACAATATGAAGAAGCACTTAAAATAGTAGATGACAATTATAATTATGAACCAATTCAGAACCAATTAATAACTTTATACATGAGAATGGGAAAGTATGATGAAGCTGAAAAAGAAGCACAGAAACATTTAGATTATGATCCTAATCAAAGCCAATTAATGACTATATATATAGAACAAAAAAAATATGATGAAGCAATAAAAATTGGAGAAAAAAATCCTGATAACGAAATAATGCAATATAAACTTATGATTGCGTATATTAATATTGGAGAATATGAAAAAGCAAAATTAATAGCAAAAAAATATCCAAAAAATGAACCGATTCAAAATCAATTAAAAAATATTAAAGAAAATAATAATATAATTAAAACAAATGTTATATCTGAAATTGCGGAAGAAAAAAATGAGAAAGAATCTGAAGAAAAAAAGCTTTTGAAACAGGAATCTGATAAGAAAATTATACCTGTTAAAAAAGAAGTCAAAATAGTTACAAAGTTTAAAAATAAAAAGTCTAATTTATTAATTAGCAAAAAGGTAGAAAAAAATAATAACTCCAAGTGTAAGACGACTTATGACTTATTAGATAAAAAATATAAAGAAGATGTTTTTAATTTAAAAGCAAAATATTATTTTGATATGAATAATTCAGAAAAAAGAGCATCAGCAATATATAAATATGATAGACTAGAAGATATTTTAAGTTCTAAACCAAGTAAAAAGAATTTAGGATTATTATTGTTAATGCTAGTAGGGGATATGAGTGTTGATATACAAAAAGATTACCCACAGGAATATTCTAAAATTATGAAAAGGATTGAAACAAAAAGAGATGAATTAAAAAATAATACTACATTATAATAAGCAACAAAAGTTGCTTTTTTTGTTATGAAATAAATACCCACAACTTTAAAAGTATGGATAATAATTGTAAATATTGTTGTGTAATGGAAACAATTGGTTTATATTAACTACAGATGTATTTGATGTTAAAATTGTCGGAACACTATTACAATAGAAGTTACAGTATTGTTTAATTTACTTGTTACAAAACCTCTTATGATAATATATGAAAAAAATAAACAATATTATAGATTAATTCTATTATTGTTTATTTCTTTATTAAATGCTTCATCAATAGATGACTTAACATTATTATTTCTCAAAATATTCTTTAAATATTGAATCCATAATTCATTATTTATTTTTTGATATCCTTTGTTTAATAATTCAGTAAATATTTTTTCATCTTCCATATTTTTTACAAATTGTGAATATGTTAAATCTATTAAGTAATAGTCTTTAGTAAGTTTATTTATTGGTACTAAAATAAATTGATGTTCATAATCAAAACCTAAATCACTTGTATTTATAAGCCTTGCAAGTACATGATTCTTCTTTAATTCATTATATACATAACTACTATATACTTTACACATTCTGTCTTTCGTAAGACCATTTAATTCGTTATTTACATTTTTAATGCTGTCATTAATTACTTTATTTTGATCAACTTTCATTATGTTTTGGCTCCACTCAAATAAGTCCATAATATTTCTCCTATCTAAATAGTTTATTTATATCTCCATCTTCAAGTTCAGATTTATTATATTTATAATCTTCGTTTGAATTAATTATATTGTCATAATAATTAATCTTTTTATTTGGTTTTTCACCTAGCTTAAGTGATGATAAATAAAATGGTTCACCATATTCTTTTGCAACTTCTTCATTAAGTTTTATAAAACCATTTTTTATTAATTCTTTAGCAAAAACTTTATTTTTAACAAAGTAACCAGGATCTGGAGTTTTATCCATATAGTACATACCTTTATTACATTTTTCTTTTGTAAAAAACTGTCTATAAGTTGCATCTATTAAAAAATGTTCTTCATTTATTTCATCATTGTCTTTTACATTTAAGGTAAGAGTTCCAAAAGCATGATTTAAGTTGTAATCAAAATCATTTTGAGCAGTATTTTTAGTAACCTTAAATCCCATTTCTTCAAGTGGATAAAGTGTTAAAAACTGAGCAAGTTCACAGTATCCATCAAGTGAATTACCTTTTATACTTATACCAAGTTCTGATATAAATTTCCTTGTATTTTGAATAGCCCAATTTAATATGTATTTTGCTTCTTCAATAGTTAGATATTTATTTTTTTTATAACTATTTACAAGTTCCTTAACTTTGTTAAAATCAGTATCTGTTATTAAAGGCGTTTCATCTATAATAAAAGTATTAGTGTTTTCTGTTATTCCCATCATTTCTTTTCTCTTGTTATATAGAGTATATAAATTATTAATTATGTATTCTTTATAATCGTCTTCCAAATGTTCTTTACTAACTTTTTCTATTTCATCTAATATTTCATCTAAGTTCATCATAAGTTTCACCAACCTTTTTCCATATTTTATCATGTATTTAATTACAAAACAATAAATATTACATATTGAGTTTTCGTTTTTTTAAATTAATAAGTTCTTTGTCAAATTTTTGTATAATTTCTTCATCTTTATTTTTAATTATATTAGTATTTACTTTATCATCAAATACACTAAATAAATCATTAACATATTCTTCATTAATAGAGCCATCAATATAATATAAATCAACCATATTGTTATTTTCAATTAATTTAGCAGTATAATCAAATATTTTTTGTTCTTTACTTAATTTTCTGTCATAAAGTAATGCACCACTTTTTACTATATCATTATAGTATATATTATTTAGGTATTGTCTTCCAATTAATATTTCATTATCGTTAGTAATGTTTCTTAAATAATACATAAATATGTCTTTATTTTCAGTATTATCACAGAAACTAATTAAAATGACATCATCATTGTTTATTTCTTTTACTTGTTTAATTTTATCAATGATCTCTTTGAAGACTTCATCATCAACATTTTCAAGTGTATTATATACACCAAATACTGTTAAAAGTATTTTCATTATTATCACCTATAATATAATATTCAAAAAAATTAATTTGTTCGCTTGTGTTATTTTAAAATAATTTGGTATAATACATGCTTGAAGGAAGTGTTTTTCATGGATAAAATAATAATAAGAGGAGCAAGAGAAAATAATTTAAAAAATATAAATATAGATTTACCAAAAAATAAATTAATTGTTATGACAGGTGTATCTGGTTCAGGTAAATCATCATTAGCGTTTGATACAATATATGCAGAAGGACAAAGAAGATATGTAGAAAGCTTAAGCAGTTATGCAAGACAGTTTCTAGGAGGTTCTGAGAAACCTGATGTTGATTTAATAGAGGGATTAAGTCCAGCAATTAGTATTGATCAAAAAACAACAAATAGAAATCCAAGATCAACAGTAGGTACAGTAACAGAAATATATGATTATTTAAGACTTTTATTTGCGAGAGTTGGAGTACCATATTGTCCTACTCATCATATACCAATAACAAGTCAATCTATTGAAGAAATGACAAATAAGATAATGAATTTTGATGAAGGCACAAAAATTATGGTATTAAGTCCTATAGTTGAAGGAGAAAAAGGAACTCACGCAGATACATTTAATAAACTTAGAAAAGAAGGATATTCAAGAGTTAGAGTAAATGGTGAGATATATGATTTAAATGAAGAAATTACTCTAGAAAAAAATATAAAAGATAATATAGATGTTGTTGTAGATAGATTAATTATAAAAGATGGAATAAGAAGTAGACTTTACGAATCATTAGAAACAAGTACAAAGTTATCTGGTGGAAAAGTTGTAATAAGTGTTGTTGGTGGAGAAGAAATAATTTTTAGTGAAAACTTTTCATGTCCACATTGTAATTATTCATTAAGAGAACTTGAACCTAGAATATTTTCATTTAATGCGCCATATGGAGCATGTTCATATTGTAAAGGTTTAGGATTTAAACAAAAAATGGATGTAGATTTAGTTATTCCAGATAAAACAAAATCATTAAATAGTGGCGCAATATTACCATTTAAGAATATGGAGGACACTAATATATATATTCAAAAGTTAGAAATATTCTGTGATAAGTATAAAATTGATATGAATAAACCAATTGAAAAACTTACTAAAAAAGAACTTAATTTGGTATTATATGGAAGTAATGACGCAATTAGATTTAAGTTTAAATCAAAAGGTGGAAATGCATATGACAAAATTGAAATATATGAAGGAGTTATTGGTCTTTTAGAAAGAAGATATAAAGAAACAAATTCATCATTTATTAGAGATTGGCTTGAAGGATATATGATAGATCAAGAGTGTGAGCATTGTCATGGTGCGAGACTTAATGATAGCGTATTAAATATATTTATAAATGGAAAAAATATTTATGATGTGTGTAATTTAAGCATTAAAAAATGCTTTGATTTTATGAGTAAATTAAAACTTACAAAAGAACAAGCAAAAATATCTGAAGTTGTATTAAAAGATATAAAAGATAGGTTATCCTTCTTAAATAATGTTGGACTTGAATATTTAACATTAAATAGAAGTGCTGCAACTTTATCTGGTGGTGAAAGTCAAAGAATTAGACTTGCAACTCAAATTGGTTCAAGGCTTACTGGAATACTTTATGTACTTGATGAGCCATCAATAGGTCTTCATCAAAGAGATAATCAAAGACTTATTAATTCAATGCTTGAAATGAGAGATTTAGGTAATACTTTAATCGTAGTAGAACACGACCATGATACTATGAAACAAGCTGATTATTTAGTAGATATTGGTCCACTTCAAGGTGTGCATGGTGGTGAAGTAGTCGCAGCAGGTACTCCAGAAGAAGTAATGAATAATGAAAATAGTTTAACAGGAAGATACTTATCTGGTAAAGAAAGAATAGAAGTACCTAAAAAGAGAAGAAAGGGTAATGGATTATATCTTGAAGTAAAAGGTGCAAAAGAAAATAATTTAAAAAATATTAATGTAAAATTTCCACTTGGAAAATTTATATGTGTAACAGGTGTATCTGGTTCAGGTAAAAGTACACTTGTTAATGAAATATTATCTAAAACTTTTAGAAATAAACTTTATAAATCAAAAGAGAAACCTGGTAAATGTAAAGAAGTAAAGGGTATTGAAAATCTTGATAAACTTGTATGTATTACTCAAGATCCAATTGGTAAAACACCAAGAAGTAACCCTGCAACTTATACAGGTGTATTTGATGATATAAGAGAAGTATTCGCGGTTACTAAAGAAGCGAAAATAAGAGGATATGATAAAGGTAGATTTTCATTTAATGTAAAAGGTGGAAGATGTGAAGCTTGTTCTGGTGATGGTGTTAAAAGAATTGAAATGCATTTCTTACCTGATGTATATGTTCCTTGTGAAGTATGTAAAGGTACTAGATATAATAGTGAAACAAGAGAAATAAAATATAAGGGTAAAAATATTAGTGAAGTACTTGATATGACTGTTGAAGATGCTTATGTATTCTTTGAAAATATACCTAAAGTAAAATCTAAACTTGAAGTATTAAAAGATGTAGGACTTGGATATATGAAACTTGGACAAAGTGCACCAACACTATCTGGTGGTGAAGCATCAAGAGTAAAACTTGCTAAAGAACTTCAAAAGAAACCTACTGGTAAAAGTTTATTTATACTTGATGAACCCACTACTGGTTTACATACACATGATGTTAAAAAATTACTTGAAATATTAAATAGAATTGTTGATAATGGTGATACTATTATTGTTATTGAACATAACTTAGATGTAGTTGCGCAAGCAGATCATATAATTGATTTAGGGCCAGAAGGTGGAGATTTAGGTGGTGAAGTAATATTCACAGGTACTCCAGAAAAGATAGTTCAAGATGAAAAAAGTTATACAGGAATGTATTTAAAGGACGTTTTATAATCACTTTATCTAATGAATATTGAAAAAAATATATTATTATGAATACAGATGAAGGAAACTTCATAAAATAAAAAAGGGAACATTCAGTTTTACCATGTTGAGTGTCTACCCAAATAAATTTTTGTTTAGACACTTATTCTAATGAATGAGTGTCATTTTTTTATTACTATTACCATAATGATAAGTAGAGATAAAATGATAGAAATGTATGGAATGACTTTTATTATAAAAGTTCTTTTATTTTCAGAATTGAAATATCTTGTTTATATAATTTTGATCAAAAATATTAACAATAATTATATGTATTAACTGTTAAAATAATAGTTTTTTGAAACACCAGAGAGAATTGTACAAGATAATTAAATAAAATAAGAATAAAAATAGTGGATGTTTTTAGGAAAACATCTTTTTATTTTAAAATATTTGTGATATAATCTCTTTGGAAAGAAAATATTTGTTATAAAAGAATAAGAGAGAGGAATATGATAATATGAAAGTGGTAATAAAAGAAAAAAATAGTGTTAGAATTAATAAGTTTTTAGATTCAGTGTTATATATATTAGGTTATACACTTGTACTTCTTATTGTAGATGCTATATTTAATTCTTTTGATGTGGATAACTTTTGGTATGAACTTTTAGCGGTAGTTATTATTTATGTATTAAATAAAACAGTAAGACCAATTATATTTAAGTTAACAATACCTATAACAGCCTTAACATTTGGACTATTTTATCCATTTATAAACTTTTTAATATTAAAAATTGTTGATTTAATACTTGGTGATCATTTTAATATATATGGATTTTGGAGTGGACTTTTAATCGCAATATGTATTAGCATTATGAATTTCTTTGTAGAAGAATTAATAGTAAAACCAATAATAAGAAGGTGTAATAATGAATAGAGTTGCATTTAATATATTTGGATTTAATGTATATTATTATTCTTTGTGTATACTTTTAGGTGTTATAGTAGCGTACATATTAATAACAAGAGAAGGAAAAAAACAAGGCTTACCAAAAGAATTTATAAGTGATTTAATATTTTATACATTAATAATTGGAATATTAGGTGCGAGAGTTTATTATTGTGTATTTAATTTAGATTATTATCTAGCAAACCCATCAGAAATATTAAAAATATATAATGGTGGACTTGCGATTCATGGAGGAGTAATTGCGGGACTTATATTTGTATACTTTTATACTAAGAAAAAGAATATTAGTTTTATAAAAATATTAGATATAGTAGCGCCTGCGGTTATAATTGCGCAAAGTTTTGGAAGATGGGGTAATTTCTTTAATCAAGAAGCACATGGAGGAATTACAACATATCAAAATTTAAAAAATATGCATATACCTGAATTTATAATAAATGGAATGCATATAGAAGGTAAATATTATTATCCAACATTCTTTTTTGAAAGTATTTGGTGTTTAATAGGATTTATAATATTAATGATTGCAAGAAGAAATAAAAATTTAAGAAAAGGTTTTCAAATAGGTTTTTATTTTATATGGTATGGATTAGGAAGATTTTTTATAGAAGCATTTAGAACAGATAGTTTAATGTTCTTTGGCTTAAAGATTGCTCAAATAGTATCATTAATAGGTATTATAATTGGAATAATTATTATAGTAACAAATAGAAATAAAAAGTACTATAATGAAATGGAGGTTAAATAATGATTTATGACTCTATTATAATAGGTGCGGGACCAGCATCTTTAAGTGCGGCACTTTATCTTAAGAATGCAAATAAAAATATACTTATTTTAGAAAAAAATGTACCTGGTGGGAAATTACTTAAAACTGATAAAATAAATAATTATTTAGGATTTAAAAATATAGATGCTAGCGTTCTTGCTTATGATATGTATGAACAAGTAATTAATTTAGGAGTTCCTATTAAAACAGAAAAAGTAATTGATGTTATAGATGGTAAAGAAAAGATTGTCAAAACAGAAAAAAATGAATATAAAACAAAAACTATATTAATTGCGTGTGGCAGAGTAGAAAAAAAACTTGATATATTAAAAGAACATGCACTTAATATAAGTTATTGTGCTAAATGCGATGGTTCACTATATAATGGTAAAGATGTTATGCTTATTGGTAATAATAAAGAAAGTGAAAATGATGCAATATACTTAAGTAATATAGTAAATAGTTTAATATATGTTAATTATAGTGATGATAATGTAACTTTTGATAAAGATAATATTAAAGTTATTAATAAAAAAATAAGTAATTTAAATGTTAGTGATGAAATTATTAAAACTGTAACTATAGATGATAAAGAATATGCTATAGATGGATTGTTTATAGAAAATGGATATACACCTAATATTGATTTTATAAAATCACTTAATATAAAACTTGATAATAATTATATTGTTGTAGATGAAAATATGAAAACTAATATAGATGGTATTTATGCATCAGGAGATATAATTAAGAAAAAAGTATATCAAATAGTAACTGCGGCATCAGATGGATCAATAGCGGCTTTATCAATAATAAAAGATTTAAAGTAAGGAGGTAAGTGCTATGACTTTTTCAGGAAAAATAAAAAAAGAAATATCAAATCTAGAATGTACTAAACTTGAATATATATCAGAATTATCTGGAATAATTAGAACAAGTGCTGATATAAAATTGTATACAATAAGAATTCAAACAGAAAATATAAATGTTGCAAATAGAATATTTAAAATAGTTAAAGAAATATATAATGTTACATCTAATATAACTATAAAGAAAAATTATAATTTTAAAAAGAATGAAGTATATATTATTGAAATTAAAAAAGATGTACTTACAATAATAAAAGATTTAGGTTTACTTAATGAAAAAGGTTTTGATTTATTAAAGGTTCCTAGTGAGTTTATAGTTGCGGATGATGAACTTAAAAGAGCATTTATAAGAGGATGTTTCCTAATATGTGGAAGTGTAAATGATCCAAAGACATCAAGATATCATTTGGAGTTTTTAATAGAAAATTTGGAATTTGCAGAATTTTTGAATAATCTATTAAATGAATATAATTTAAATTCAAAAGTACATAGAAGAAAAAAAGGTTATATGGTTTATATTAAAGAATCAGAAAAGATTAGTGAATTATTAACTATAATAAAGGCTTATGAAGAAGTACTTTATTATGAAGATATAAGAACATATAGAGAAAAAGTTAATATGACTAATAGAATAAATAACTGTGAACAAGCAAATATAGAAAAGAGTATGAAATCTGCTCAAAGTCAAGTTGATGATATTAATTACTTAAAAGAAATAGATGCATATGATTTACTTGATGATAAAGTTAAAGAAGTCGCAAATTATAGATTAAAGTATCCTGAAAGTTCATTAATAGAATTAAGCGAGATAATTTCAATAGAAACGGGTAATAAGGTAACAAAGTCTTGTATTAATCATAGACTTAGAAAAATAAGAGAATTAGTTAGAAAAGCTAAAGAAAATTCTAATTAATTCTCTTTTTTTAGTGGAATTTTAGTTATTTATAGAGAATATAAGTATAGGAGGCGAATTATATACGAATTAAAAGAAGAATTAAATATAGAAAATATGATATATGAGATAAGAGGAAAACAAGTAATGCTAGATTCTGATTTAGTAAAATTATATCAGTGTAAAAATGGAATAAAAGAAATAAAACAGACAGTAAAGAATAATCCAGATAAATTTCCTGAAAGATATAGTTTTCAATTAAGTGATAATAAGTATAATAACTTGAGGTCAAAATTTTTGACCTCAAGTTTAGAAAATGGTTATGGTTGCAGAAGATATAACCCATATAGATTTTCAGAATGTTTTTTGTTTTGTTTATATGAAAAGAATCTGAAAAACTTTGGGTCGAAAATTTCGAACCAAAATATAAAAATGTGAAAATATGTGAAAAAAGTGTTAAGTTGTAGAAATAAATTTAAATACTTTAAGTATAAAAAAAATTATGTTATAATTTATGATAGTAGGGTGATTTAAATATGAATAAAAAGGAATTTAAAACTCTTGATGAACAACTTAGTATTTTTAAAAGTAAAGGTCTTACTATAAATGATGAAGAAGAAGCAAGAAATATACTTTTAAAAGAAAATTACTTTTTTATAAATGGTTATAGAAGAGTATTAATGGTTTCATCAAAAGAAAAGAAATTTGTAAAAGGTGCAACCTTTGATGAATTGTATGCAATTTTTATGTTTGATAGAGAACTTAGAAATATATTGTTTAAAAACTTACTTATAGTAGAAAATAATATAAAAAGTGTAATTTCATATAAATTATCAGTTAAATATGGGTATAAGGAAAAAAATTATTTAAAAGAATCAAATTTTACAACTGATAATAAAGATAGAAGAAGAGTAAACGATGTTTTAAATAAAATGAAAAGACAGATTAGAGTTAATGGACAAAATCATAGTGCAACTCTTCATTACATAACAAATTATGGTTATATTCCGTTATGGGTACTCGTAAAAGTGCTGTCATTTGGTTTAATAAATGAACTTTATGGAATACTAAAACCAGAGGATCAAAAAGAAATAGCAGATCTTTATGAAATTGAAATGGAAGATATGGAAGTATATTTATCATTACTTGCAAATTATAGAAATTTGTGTGCTCATGAAGATATAGTATTTGATCATAGAACTCAAAAATATATTTCTAATACTAAATATCATAATGAACTAAAAATAAAGCAAGATGAATTTGGTGAATACATAAAAGGAAAAAATGATATATTTGCATTAATAATAATATTAAAACAAATGCTTACAAAAGATGAATTTATGCATATGATGGATGAAATAAATCTTAAACTTCAAGATTTATCATGGCAAATAAAATCAGTAAAAATTGAAAAATTATATGATACATTAGGTTTTCCAGAAAATTATATGGATTTAATAAATATAGAATAGAGGATGATAATATGAAAGATAGAAAAAGATTATTTAAATATTTTTTAGCTTATGTATTCACAATATTTAGTGCTATATTTGCAGTTATAATATATTTAAAATATTTTCCAGTAGAGTCAAAAGTAATAACAGAAAAGAAAACAGTTAATGAAACCAAATTAAGTGAAACAGCAATAGAAGATGCAATAGATAAAGCATATGATTCTGTTGTAACTGTAGAAAGCTATAAAAATAATCAAAATATAGGTAGTGGATCAGGATTCGTATATAAAACTGATGGTAATAAAGGATATATACTTACAAATCATCATGTAATAGATTCTGCAGATAAAATAGAAGTTATTTTATCAGATAATGAAACAGTAGAAGTTAAATTACTTGGTAGTGATGAATATACTGATATAGCAGTTCTTTCAATAGATAAAAGCAAAGTTAAAAAGGTTGCTACTTTAGGTGATAGTGATAATATTAATTTAGGATCAACAGTAATTGCGATTGGTAGTCCTATGGGATCAGATTATAGTGGTTCTATAACAAGAGGTATTATATCTGGTAAAGATAGAATGATAGAAACAGATTCTATAATAGCAAAAGTAATACAAACAGATGCTGCAATAAATCCTGGTAATAGTGGTGGACCACTTGTTAATTTAGCAGGTGAAGTAATAGGTATTACATCTATGAAACTTGCAACAGAAGAAATCGAAGGTATGGGATTTGCAATACCAATAAATGATGTTAAGAACTATGTTACATATCTAGAAAAAGGTGAAGAAATAAAAAGACCTTCAATAGGTATATCAGTAATAAATACTAGTGATAGATATAGTTTATATATGAATAATATAAGTGTAAATACAAGTGAAACTGGTGTTGTAATTGCAAAAGTAGAAAGTGGTTGTTCAGCAGAAAAAGCAGGACTTAAAAAAGGTGATCTTATAACTAAGTTTGATGATAATAAAATAACAAGTATAAGTACACTTAGATATTATTTATATCAATATAAAACAGGTGATACAATAAAAGTAACATATATAAGAGACGGAAAAGAAAGTACACTTGACATGAAGTTAATAGAAAAATAAAAAAATGAAAATTAAATTAGAAATGGAAATTAAATTCATTTCTTTTTTTGTTGATACAATTTTACATATTTAAAATAATTTAGTGTCAATAATTTAGGAAAATGTCTCAAAAATTTTTAAACATTAACGGGAAAATATTCTCGTTTTTGTTTGTGATTTTATAACATATTCATTTCAAGTCAATGACAAGTTCAAATATTCATGCTTCGCACCATTGACTTGAAATTTTGTATGTTATGTCTGATATTTAACAAACAAGAATATCAAACTTAAGCATATTGATGTTGATTATGACTCTTTTGTATTTGCTTTTTAAAACTATTTAATTTCCAAGGATGAGTTATTGGTGGAATATATTTTTTCTTTTCTTTAACTACTATAGGTTCATCTAATTCTTTAGAAAATTTTTCATTTCTAGTTAGTTCTTTTAACTCAAAAATTTTTTCATCAATTAAAACAAGTAGTTCACCATTAAAAGCATTGATAACTAAACATTCAGTTTTAGGAACAAAGCATTTTAATTCATTATTTAAATATGGTTGATAATATTTATTATGGTATTTAATAGAGTTACCATTATCAATTTTTCTAGGAGTTAAAATAGCTAATGTGTAATTAATTTTTTCCTCAGTTGGTGATGTTTCAAATACAGTTGGAAATTTCTTATAATCTAAAGCAAATTCTTCATTAAAACTTGGAACAAAAACATTTATTAAATATTTATTAGCTTCTTCAATAGTAGTAATATTATTAAGTCTTAATTCTTGAACCAATCTGCCCTGAAAAGTACCATTAGTTCTTTCTATTAGGCCTTTAGCTTGGGAAACAGGAGAAGTTTCTAAGTCAATACCTAATTGTTTACAAGCATAACCATATTGAGTTAAAACATCTTTGTCACTGGTTCTTTTATCAGGATTCAAGGACATATAATTAAATACAGTTCTATTGTCAGTAAAAAATTTATAAGGAATACCATATTTAATTAATATTTGATATAAAACATGATAATAGCCATTTAATGTTTCTTGATAATCAAACCAAGCACCAACAATAGTGGAAGTAGCTTTATCAATGGCTAGATGTAAACAAGTTTTTTTATCACCAGCCATATGCGAATAGAACCATTTTGTTCAATTATTTCACCAAAATACTTTGATTTTTCACCACGAGGATGAGAATCTTCTAAAGCAACCTTATGATTAATAATTGTATTAACCTGTTCATCAGTCATGCTAAATTAATTTTCTTTTCCTTAAGCAGTTTTTGTTTGGCAAAATTTCTTTTTGTTTTCTTCCTAGCTTTTGGAGATAGGATACCTTCTTTGCTAAAATTTTATAGATAAAATCGTAAGAAACTTTAATGTTTTCATCTTTATCTAAAAACTTTTTGAAGTGATTAAAATTAAAATCATAGTATTTATTCTTATAAAGTAGTATAATATTTTCGGAGATAGAGTTATCAAAAGCATTTATTGGTTTTCGTGTTTTATTGCTATGAACAAAGCCTTCTTTACCATTTTCCTTATATTTAATAATAAGACAATAAATTTGTCTTCTAGATATACCGAGCTTTTTACTAGCTCTATTTTTATTACCATTTTGATCAATTAGTTCTTTGATAACTTCATATTTTTCTTTTTTATTCATTCTTAATTCAACCTTTCTCATTATATAACCATGATACATTTTTGCAAGTTAACACTTAAGACATTATCACAAATTAATCATATTTTGTTTACATATATTAAAATATTTTGTGTTAATCATTAGTTAAAATTTCACCGATTTATAATACAGATAACAAACAAAGGT
>OLRA01001352.1_pt1 | contig 29284 bp, 26 predicted proteins | sample 1673011 | NCBI WGS metagenome assembly OLRA01 (sample SAMEA3136746, study PRJEB25190) | human gut metagenome | reverse complement strand
GGCTCCGCCGTTCTTTTCCCTGCCGGTACGTTTCCCGGCCTGCCTTTTCTCAATTAACTATAGACTAAGAGAAAAAGACTGCGGAAAAAACATGATGCATTATATTGGGATATATACAATTATAATATATAGATGATATAATAAAGACAAAGAAGTTTGCGGCAAGCCGGAGAAAAGCTGCGCCGGGTGCTGCGGAACCAGGATAAAAAGAGTCCGCTGAAAATTTTTTTGGAAACTATGGGAACAAAGCCGGGGGGCAAGGCGTCATATAAGTGACGATGGGAAAATGCAACAAAGAGTTACAAAAGATTGTTAAGAATTATTAAGATTACCTGAAAGGGACTGAGGAAAATGTGACAGAAATGCCGCAAAAAGGCGAGAAATAATGCATTTGCTTGACATAACATTACAAAAAGTCAATTTTCTCGTTCAGACTAGTTACAAAAAAGAAAAAAATTATAGCAAAACTGTGAAAAAAGTACTTGCATTTTACATAACATCGTGGTACATTATATTCACACCAGAGATGGGCGGGGGAAACCCATTGAAGGCAAACAAATTATGTGTTTAAAAATAGCAATATAAGGAGACGGACAACATGAAAACAGCAACTAAAATCTTATCAATGCTTCTTCTGGTTGCCATGTGCCTGAGCCTGATGGGCGGCTCTGCCTATGCCAGCGGCCTGGCTCCCCTTGGGGACGACAACAATACCCAGAGCTCCGCGGGAAGCAGCGGCATATATGGTCTTGCCCCTCTGGATGAAGGGACCGTGAGCAACGGAAATGCGTCCGGGGATCAGGGAACCGTGAGCAACGGAAATGCATCCGGAAGCCAGGGAACCGTGAGCAACGGCAACACCATTTATGGCCTGTTTGAGACCGACGGTGTGGAGACTTACTCCGCCCTGGATCACAACTGGGTTGTGGGTGCCAACGTGTATAAGACCCTGAGCGAAGCTCTGGCAGCTGTCGGCTCCGGCGGCACCATCACTCTCAACGCTTCTGTGAATCTGGATTCCAGTGTCACTATCAACAAGAACGTGACCATCGACCTGAAGGGCAACACCCTGACCCTCAACGGAAACCAGATATACGTTTCCAGCGGCTACACTCTGAACCTGCAGAACGGTACTGTTGTTAATATGGATCAGGCCATCGCAAATGTTGACGGTTACCTGAACCTGTACAGCATCACCGCATCCAGCGCCACCTTTACCGGTTCCGCCACTTCTTCCAGCAACCCCTGCAGGATCCAGATCTACAATGACTGCAACTTCAGCGGATCCGTGCCCGACAGCAAGTACATGGCTCCCGGCTTCACCAGCGACGGCAGCGGCAATACCAAGGTTTATGTCGCCAGGATCGGCAGCGTGTACTATGACGATGCCGTTAATGCAATCAACGCCGCCAAGGACGGCGAGACCGTCACCTTTATCACCGATACCAGCGTAGCCGCAGATATCCACGCCTACAATGTGACCATCACCAAGAACATCACTCTGGATCTGGGCGGCAACTCCCTCCAGATGAACGGCTCCCAGATAAATAATGCAAACGTCACTGTTTACGGCACTACCCTGAAGGGTGACATCACCTGCAACAACGGCAAGCTCACTCTGGGCAGCGGCACCAGTGCAGACGGTATGATCACCCTCAACGGCGGCAGCCTGACCATCAACGGCGGCACCGTCAAGGAAGTGTGGGTGAATAACGATGCTACCCTGAACATGGCCAGCGGCACTATCAACAGCCTGGGCGTCAATGCCGGTACTCTGAACGTCAGCGGCGGTACTGTCGAGAGCTTTGTTGCAGGCAGCACCAGCCTGAACCGCGCCATCACCGGCGGCCAGTGGAAGTTTGACGCCGGCCAGCTGGCAGCTTTCCAGAGCGCCATTGCCAACGGCTATGAGGCCGTGCAGGGCAACCCCTACTACACCGTGCGCAAGATCGGTGATTCCGGCAGCTCCGGCAACGACGGCAACTTCAACTACATTGTCTACGGCTCTCCCTACACCAGGAACAGCAACGGCAGCGTGTATGTTGATATCTCTGCTCAGTCCACCAACGGCTATTGGGTTGGCACCAACTCCAATGCCTCCAACGCTACCAAGCTGCCCACTACCTACTACAGCCTGGTAAGCAATGTCTACGGCATTTACAACTACCGTCTGACCTTTACAAATAGCTATCTCAACTCTCTGGCAAACGGCACTTACTACATCTTTGCAGTGTACAACGGCAACACCGTTAGAATGGGCAGCTTCGTTGTCCAGGGCGACGGCAGCACTGTCATCCCCGGTACCGCATCTGTGTGGCCCGTGGAGGACACCTGGTACTCCGGCAGCGGTATGTACTACTTCTATGTAACTCCCGGCCTGAAGCTGGTGGACGGCACTAACTACAGCTACTACGATGTGGTTATCGACGGCATGCAGATAGGCGGCGACAAGCTCTCCTACAACGGCTACCAGAAGTTCGGCGTGGCCTCCAGTGTCATGGATACTCTGGCCACCGGCACTCACAGCATCACTGTGCTGACTACCGCAGGCTATGCTACCGGCAGCTTCCGTGTGGGCGCCACCCTCAGACCCGTGGATACCGACAAGCACGTTATCGGCAGCAGCAAGAATCTTCAGTTCGTCTGCTCCGAGGCCATCTCCCGGGTATGGGTTGGCGGTGTTGAAATCACCAACAACTACGGCGACTACTACACCCTCAGCTCCTCCGGAAAGACCATCACCCTCAGCGCAGCTTTCCTGAACAACCGCACTGCCGGTCAGACCTACACTCTCACCGTGCAGACCGCTTACGGTGATACTCCCAGCTGCACCTTCCAGATCCTCACCAAGGCTCAGGCCTCCGGAAGCCCCCAGACTGGCGATGAGAGCAATCTGGCTCTGTGGGCAGCGGTGCTCATCCTCTCCGGCGGCGCAGCAGTTGCTGTTCTGCCCAAGGTCAGGAAAATGAAGAGCAAGTAAGCTGACTGAAAGCAAAGATTCATAAACTGTTTATCAGCAAGTTGTCCCCCGGCTCTATGGAGCCGGGGGATTTTTTTCGTTTAAGGGGATTTTTTAACTGATAATATACTGCGCATATACAGCAAAATGCCTATTTTGTATTGGCAGAAAAGTTTTCTCTTGGAATTGACAGGAAAAGTATGTATAATAAAAACGAAGTACTTATAAAAAATACGTTCAGACAAGGGAGATATGCGCATGGATGCAAAATATCTGGCTTATATTCCTCAGGGGGATATATATCTATTTAACACCGGAAAGGCACAGAAGGCATGGCTTTGCTATGGCTGCCGCTTTGTACCGGAAGTAAACGCTCACCGCTTTATCCTTTGGGCTCCCAATGCCAAGGCAGTATCGCTGGTGGGTGATTTTAATGGCTGGAACCGTGATGCTACACCCATGGAACTCATGGACGGGGGAGTGTGGGTCTGCTTTGTGGAGGGACTCAATAAAGACGCTCTGTACAAATACTGCGTCACTCAGGCGAACGGCAGACAAGTGCTGAAATCCGACCCCTTTGCGGCCTTCTCCCAGAACGGTAAGGACACTGCCTCCATTGTCTGGGACGGCGGAAACTACCAGTGGACGGATAAGGGTTATATGAAAAAACGGGCAAAGCGCGATGCGCTGAGTGAGCCCATGAGCATATACGAGGTTAATCTTGGCTCCTGGAAAGATTTGGGCTATGACAAACCGCAATACCGTCTGCTGGGTGAGGCTCTGGCTGCCTATTGCAAGGACATGGGGTTTACCCATGTGGAATTGATGCCCGTGACCGAGTATCCCTATGACGGTTCCTGGGGCTATCAGGTGACAGGTTACTACGCGCCCACCTCCCGCTACGGGAATCCGGATGATTTTAAATATATGGTGGATACACTCCATGCCGCCGGCATAGGCGTAATTATAGACTGGGTGCCTGCCCACTTCCCCAGAGATGAGCACGGCTTGGCCTGCTTTGACGGTACTAACCTTTATGAGTGCAAGGAGCAGCGTATGGCCGAGCATCCTGATTGGGGCACGCTCATATTTGACTATGGCTCAAACCAGGTGCAGAGCTTCCTCACTTCCTCGGCCTGCCTCTTCTTTGAGGAGTACCACGTGGACGGTATAAGAGTGGATGCAGTATCCTCCATGCTGTACCTGGACTATGGCCGGGGAAGCAATTTCACTCCCAACAAGGACGGCGGCAATATCAATCTGGAGGCCGTGGCTTTCCTTCAGAAGATGAATACCACTGTTTTGAACAATTACCCCGGTGCAATTACGATCGCCGAGGAATCCACCGCCTTTCCTCTGATAACCGGTAAAGTGGAGGACGGCGGCCTGGGCTTTACCTTCAAGTGGGATATGGGCTTCATGCACGACACTATAGACTACATGTGCCTTGACCCCTACTTCCGCAGCTTTAATCACAACCGGCTTACCTTCTCCATGATGTATGCCTTTTCGGAAAACTTTGTGCTGGCCTACTCCCATGACGAAGTGGTTCACGGCAAAGGCTCTATGGTAAACAAGATGAGCGGGGAATACGACCAGAAGTTTGCCTCTCTGCGCACTCTCTATGGATACCAGTTTGCTCACCCCGGCAAAAAGCTTTGCTTTATGGGTGGGGAATTTGCTCAGTTTATAGAGTGGAATTGGCAGCAGCAGCTTGACTGGATGCTCCTGGATTATCCCAAGCATGAGGGTATGCGGGAATATTACAGACAGCTGAACCGCCTATACCAGAACCACCCGGCTCTCTACAGAATAGACAAATCCTGGGACGGCTTCCACTGGCTGAATGTGGACGATAAGGAGCGCAGTTCCATTGCTTTCATGCGTTCATCTGCCAAGGATGACGACTATGTGGTGTGCGTGTGCAACTTCACTCCGGTGGATTATGAGGATTTTGTCATAGCCCTCCCCTGTGAGGGAACCCTCAATAAACTGCTGAGCAGCGACGACGAGATTTATGGCGGCAGCGGCAAGAGCTGCAAGAAACGGATTAATTCCCGCAAGAAGCCTTTCCTGGATATGCAGTTTTCTGCCAACGTGACTTTGCCTGGCATGTCATGCCTCTTCTACAGTTTCAGGCCAAAGAAGGAGGAGAAGACGGCAAAGACTGTCAAGTCCACAAAAACTGTAAAAAGCGAAAAAAAGAAAACTAAGAAGTAAAGTTTTGTCCTGAGTGAGTTTCCCGTAATAAAGGAGGATGGCCAATGAAAAAAGAATTCAAAGATATGCTCCGCGAAAGAGGGCGTACCGAAATGCCCAACGTTCTGCTGGCTGCTGCCGAGTGCGCGCCTCTGTCCAAAACCGGCGGTTTGGCCGATGTGGTTGGCACACTTCCCAAGGCCCTGAAAAAGCTGGGCATAGACGCCAGAGTCATCACACCGTATCACCACTGCATCAAGGAGAAATATGCCGACAAGGTGGAACATATGTTCTACTTTTACTCCAGAATGGGCTGGCGCAACGCCTATGTGGGGCTGGAAAAACTTGTGCTGGATGATATAACCATTTATCTTATTGATAATGAACAATACTTTGGCGATGCTATCTACAGAGGCGGCAACGCCGAGGGCGAACAGTATTCCTTCTTCTGCCGCGCTGTTCTTGACGTGATACCCAATCTGGACTTCAGCGTGGATATCATCCACTGCAACGACTGGCATACTGCAATGATGCCCATGCTGGCCCATACTCAGTACAGGGGCTGGGTCCAGGACAAAATCAAATACCTGCTCACCATCCACAATATCAAGTTCCAGGGCCGCTACAGCTTTGAGTTTGTACAGGATCTGCTGGAAGTGGACAGCAGCTATTATATAAGCGATTATCTGGAACAGGACGGCTGCGCCAACTACCTGAAAGCAGGCTGCGTCTTTGCCGACAGGATAAATACCGTCAGCCCCAGTTATGCAAAGGAGATCATGACTCCGGAGTACTCCGAGGGCCTGGATGGTATACTCAATGCCCGCAGCGCCCAGCTCACCGGCATACTCAACGGCATTGATACAAAGGTCTTCAATCCCACCAAGGACCCGGCTCTTCCCGCCCGCTATGACCGGGGTCACCTGAAAGGCAAGGCCCAGTGCAAGGCTGTGCTTCAGGAGCAGATGGGTCTGGAAGTCCGGCCCGACGTGCCTATTTTTGCAATGGTCACAAGGATGACCCCCCAGAAAGGCTTTGACCTGGTGGCCTGCGTTCTGGACGATTTGATGAGTCGGGAGGATATGCAGCTAATGCTCCTTGGCAGCGGAGAGGAGCGCTTTGAAAACTTCATGCGGGGCGCCGAGAGCCGCTACAGAGGCAAAGTCTGCTCCTACATCGGCTACAATGAGGATCTGGCCCACCTGGTGTATGCCGGCAGTGACTTCTTCCTTATGCCATCCCGCTTTGAGCCCTGCGGCCTCAGCCAGATGATAGCCATGCGCTATGGATGCATTCCTATAGTCCGGGAAACCGGCGGACTAAAGGACACGGTAAAACCGTACAACCGCTTTACCGGAGAAGGCACCGGCTTTACCTTTGCAAACTTTGATGCCTGGGAGATGCGCGACACTATTCGCACCGCCCTGAGTTGCTACAGGAATGACGAGATTATGCGTGGACTGATTAACTATGCCATGCAGGAAAACTTCAGCTTTGATCTTTCGGCAGAGGAGTACGCAAGACATTACATATGGATGCTCTAAGGAGATATAAGGTTTATTTCGGCGGCAGCTATAAGGAACACTGGTCTCAGGGCTGCTGCATGACTGTCAGCTATAGTGACCGCAGTTGCGTAGAGGCTGAGTTCAGGGACGGACGTTGGGTGCCTGTAAGCGGCGACGAGAAGATACGTCAGCGCCTGGAGGCGGCACCCATGGAGAGCCTTGTTCAGCAGTATTTTCAGGCATCGGCCACCAGCTACGCCGCCATTCACGAATGCCTGCTGATGGGTCTGACACCTGACAGGCTGGGAGAGTGCTTCTATTCCAGAGGCAATCCTCTAATGGGGCCGGAGCTGATGCGTCTTTTGATGGACGACTGCGGCTTTGCTCTTAACGACGCCTATTATACCGTGTCCCGCTGCTGCGACGATCTGCGTTCCACCGGTATCAACCTGGAGGACATGTATGCCCTACAGCCACGCACTGCAAATGTCATCGGTGTGCTGCGCCATACCGCGGCCACTGTTCTGGCCGTGGCCCATGACAGCCGTATGGCAATGTACCGCAGCCCCTATGGCGCGGTTGAGTGTGGGCAGGAGTTGCGGCTGGCCTTCCGCCTCTTGGGAGGCAAAGTGAAGAAGGCGGATCTTATTGTCTATGGAGACAATGTAGAGCAGAGTTACCCCATGAAACAGGTGGGCAGCTGCTTCGTTGCCAGCTTCACTGCCCCGGAGACCGCTCAGGCCCTGTGGTACCGTTTCCGCATAGAGACAGCCATGGGTTGCCATTGGCTCTGCCCGGATGCCACAGGATATATTGGTCGTTTAATGGGCCGGGAAGGCGGCGGCTTCCGGCTGACGGTATATGAGCGTGGTTTTGATACACCGGCCTGGTTTCGCCGCAGTATCATGTACCAGATATTCCCGGACCGTTTCGGCTTCAGCGACGATGATACGGCGGAGAAAGGGATAGAGTATCACCGTTCTCTGGGTCAGACGCCGGAGCTGCACAAGAGCCTGGGCGAGCCGGTGCGCTGGCAGCCCAGACCCTTTGAGAGCAACTACAGCCCCGACGACTTTTACGGCGGCACCTTCAAGGGAATTGAAGGAAAACTCCAGTATCTGAAGGACCTGGGTATCAGCTGCATCTATCTCAACCCCATTGTGGAGGCCCGCTCAAATCACCGCTATGACACCTCAGATTATCATCGTCCCGACCCCATCCTGGGGACCATGGAGGACTTTGAACATCTGTGCGCCAAGGCCGGGGAGATGGGCATACGCCTTGTCCTGGACGGGGTGTACTCCCACACCGGAGCCGACAGCCGCTACTTTAACCGCTATGGCAGCTACCCCGGAAAGGGAGCCTGCCAAGGCAAGGATTCCGAATATTACCGCTGGTACGATTTCAGCAAGTTTCCCGATGAATACCGTTGCTGGTGGGGCTTTAAGGATCTGCCGGAGGTGGATGAGCAAAATCCCAAGTGGCAGCAGGACATTGTCACCGGGGATAACAGCGTCGTGAAACTGTGGCTGCGCCACGGAGCTGCCGGATGGAGGCTGGATGTGGCCGACGAACTGCCAGACGATGTGCTGGAGCTCATAAGGGATGCGGTAAAATCTGTAAAGCCCGACGCACCAATAATCGGAGAGGTCTGGGAGGATGCAATAATCAAGGAGAGCTACGGCAGCCGCCGCCGCTACGCCCTGGGCTCAGCCTTGGATTCGGTGATGAACTATCCTTTCAGGGATGCGGTGCTTGCTTTTATGCACGGCTATTCTGATGCCCATGCTCTGTGTGAGTTTTTAATATCCCAGCAGATGAATTATCCAAAGCCCATGTATTATGCACTTATGAATCTGTTGGGTTCCCACGATGTGGAGAGGTTGCGTACCGCCCTGGCCACCACGGTGTGGCTTCGGTCCCTGAGCAGGGAGGATCAGCTGAAGATCTACTTTGGCCCGGAAGAGTTGAACAGGGCTGCCGCCTTGCAGAGGCTATGCGCGGTTTTGCAGTTTACCATTCCCGGCGTCCCCTGCGTCTATTACGGGGACGAGCAGGGAATGTGCGGCATCAATGATCCCTTTAACCGTTTGCCCTTCAGGGAAGGGGACGAGTCTGTGCACGACTACTATGCTGCTCTGGCTCAGCTTAGAAACAGCACGCCGGTCTTGTCTACAGGTCAGGCCAGCTTCATGGCGGCAAACAAGGACGTCCTGCTGATTCTGCGCTACATTAAAGACGGAGTGGACGCCTTCGGCGAGCCTGCGGAAAACGGCGCTTACCTTGTGATAATCAACCGCGGTGAGCAGGCTTACAGCTATGTGGCCCACTGCCAGGAAGCGGGCTTTGGCAACTACTGCGGCAGCATAGGCCCCATGAACGCAGATATAATAAAGCTTAAATAAACAAATAAAAAAGAGACGCATGTGACTGAACAGCACCCCATTTGTTAGACAGTATTGTATACTGAATAACAAGTGGGGTGCTTATTTTTTGAAGAAGAAATAATAGGCGCATACCCGGAAATTCAAGAAGAAAGTAATAGAGACGATGCTTGAGGATCAGCTGAGCTATAAGGAAACTGCACGACGATTTGAAGTGAGCAGTAATACCGGGATTAGGGACTGGGAACGGATATAGCTGGCTGAGGCGCAGCGGCTCATAAAGCAGTTGGGCTGGTTTGCCGCGCCAGATTTGGCCTGCTAAAAAGTGAGTTGCTCTGCCTGAAAAAATTTCAGCCTCCTGAGCATTTCAAAAAAGAACTGGTTGATTATCTGTCCTGCTGCAATAACAGACGAATTAAAGCAAAGCTAAAGGGCCTGCCGCCTGCTCTTTACAGACGACAAGCCCCTTCGGCTGCTTGAACGATTTTTTCTAAAATATAATCTAACTTTTTGATGTTACTTCATAACAGGACGACTTTGACTTTTCTGCGTGTACCTGAGGAATGCTCAGCCGCAGCTGCCGTTCAGCCAACACTGCCTGTTGGCTTTGTCATATGCGAAAGACTTTCTGCAGGGCGGCGTCAGGTCCAAGAACCAGAATTGAAGCATTGCGGTTGAGCATCGATTCAGGCATTACATTCAGATCAAGGTGTCCGTTTTCACGTATGCCCAGTATGTTTATGCCGTGCCTCTTGCGGATATCCAGTTGACCGACAGTCTTACCTACCCAGTTTTCAGGGATAGACAGCTCGTATATGGAGTAGTTTCCGTCAATCTCAATGTAGTCGAGAATATGGTCGGAGGTACAGCGTATGGCTATCCATGCGGCAAGTTGCTTTTCCGGATAGACCACTTGATCGGCTCCGTTTCGCAGCAGGAATTTCTCCTGAACACCGCTGGATGCTCTGGCAATAACATGCTTTGCTCCCAGCTCCTTCAACAGATAGGCGGTCTCCAGAGAGTTCTGAAAGTTGTCGCCTATGGCTACGATGCAGGAGTCAAAGCTGTCTACCCCCAGACTCTCCAGAAAAGCCCGGTTTGTGCTGTCACCTATCTGGGCGCTGGTAGTAAAGGGGAGGACACTGTTTATACGATCCTCGTTGCTGTCCACAGCCATAACCTCGTGACCCATGGCATTGAGCTTTCTTGCAATGTGACTGCCAAAGCGCCCAAGGCCGATTATCAAAACAGATTTCATTGTTCTCTCCATTCTGCCGCTTTTGCGGCGTATTAGTTAATAGCCTTTAAAAATATACGAAGGTCTGGGAAAAATGTTATAGAAGCCTTGCAAAGTTTCCCATCCGCAGTGACATGTGCGCTGTGAAAAAACATCTCACGGAGCATGTATCGAAATAGGTGCCTTGAGTATAAAAGGAAAACAGCGCAAAACTAATGTTGTTCCGACGAAGTGGACTCCCCCTTTGCAAAAGAGACCATGCCTTCTTTTGCAAGCTGTTATCCTACGGTGAGCTTGCCCTGAGGATAGCGGGCGGATATACCCTGGCTGGGGGCGGTGGTGGCAAAAATTAAGGTCAGTCCGCCAACCCGGCCCATATACATGAGAAAGATGAGAATGGCCCGGGACAGCTGACCAAGATTCGGGGTAATGCCCAGGGTAAGGCCGACGGTGCCTATGGCCGAGGCGGTCTCAAAAAGGCAGGTTAGCAGAGGCAGCTGCTCCACCCGGCTGATTATCAGGGCGCCGGCAATAAACAGTGTGAGGTACATGGCAAAAATGGTGGAGGCGCTGCGCACCGTATCGTCCGAGACTCGCCGGCCGAAGAAACGGGCACTGTCCCGATGACGGAATACGCAGATGGCATTCGCTATAAGCACTGCCAAAGTGGTGGTTTTCATGCCGCCGGCAGTTGAACCCGGGGAACCGCCCACCAGCATGAGCATTATCATGATGAACACGCCGCAGTCGCTGAGCTTTGTCAGGTCCACGGAGTTGAAGCCTGCTGTGCGGGGGGTAACGGACTGAAATAGGGAACCCAGCACACGGGGCAAAGTGTCCATTTCCGACAGCTCAAAAAAGAAGAAATAGACGGCGGGGATAAATATGAGCAGCAGGGAGGTGACTATGGCCACCTTGCTTTGCAGCTGGTAGCGCCTGAAATGCAGGCCGTTGCAGCGTATGTCGTCCCAGGTGAGAAAGCCGATGCCGCCGATGACGATGAGGGACATGATGGCGATGTTCACCAGAGGATTGGCCACGTAGGCGGTGACGGAGGAATAGGGGCTGTCTATGCCCATCAGGTCGAAGCCAGCGTTGCAGAAGGCGGAAATGGAGTGAAAGACGCTGTAGCCAATGCCTCTGAGCAGGCCGAAGCGGGGGATGAACACAGGCGCAAAGAGCAGAGCCCCCATGAGCTCAAAGACCAGGGTCATCCTGATTATAAAACCGGTCATGCCCACTATGCCCTCCAGCTTGTGTGCGGAGATGGACTCCTGCATGGTGCTGCGCTGTTTGAGGCTGATGCGCTTGCCGGAGATGGAATAGAGGGCCACCGCAATGGTGACAACTCCCATACCTCCAATCTGAATGAGGAGGATGATTACCGTTTGGCCGAATGTAGACCAGTAGGTGGCGGTATCGTGGACAACCAGCCCGGTGACGCATACAGCTGAGGTGGCTGTAAAGAGGGCGTCGGCAAAGGGAGCACCCTGCCCATGGACTGTGGAGAAAGGCAGCATTAGAAGCAAGCTGCCGAGAAGTATCACTGCGGCAAATCCCAATATGATTATTTGAGATGAAGAAAGCCGTCTTATAAAATTCTGCATTCCGACTCCTCCGGAGATGATTTATACATTTCAGGTACAAGACACATGATACCACAATCGGCATTAAAAGTGTATAAAAAAATAAACGACAGGGATGGCAGAGCCTTGGCTGAAATAACGAATTTTCTTTGAATACAGATATAATTTTTGTGCGTTTGGAAGAAAGCTGAATTTGGGTATTGACAAGATGTGAAAAGTGCGATAGTCTCAGCCCAACAAATAAATAAGATTGCCCGGAGCCGAAAGGCTTTGGGACAATGGTAGAGGCGCGGTTATCATCATTAGCCTGCATCCTGAAGGGAGTCAGAACTCCTGATGGGGCGAAAGGGGTCGCCGCCGAAGTTGAAAAGGATTCTGAGCCTTTTCTGCTGGGTCGCCGGAGAACATCCTGCGGACTGTCACTTTATTGTGGAGCGCTATCATTGGCGATAAGTTCCCGGAGTATATTTTCCGGGGGCGATGATTTTGTCATTAAGCCATGGATGCGGTACACGCAGCCATGGCTTTTTGTATTATTATTTGCATTATGATTGAAAGGACGGAAATGAAAAATGACAAGAAGATTGATTAGCCTTTTGCTTGCCGCCGTTATGATATTTGCCCTGGCCGCCTGCGGCAGCAGCCAGACCGAAGCCACAGAAGCTCCCGCCACTGAGGAAACCGGCGAGAGCGTCGCTGCCGAAGACACCGCTGACAGCGGCGAAGTGCTCCAGTTCCGCGTGGGCATGGAGTGTGCCTATGCCCCCAGCAACTGGCAGGAGGACACCGCCAGCGACACCAACTACCCCATTGAAAACGTGCCCGGCGCCTATGCCGAGGGCTACGACGTGCAGATTGCAAAGCACATAGCCGACTCTCTTGGCCGTGAGCTGGTCATCGTGAAGCTGGCCTGGACCGGACTTATCGAGGCTCTCAACCAGGGCCAGATCGACGCTATCATTGCCGGCATGGCCGACACCGAGGAGCGCCGCCAGTCCATTAATTTCTCCGATCCCTACCACACCACTGTCTACGGGCTTATGACTCTGCCTGATTCCCCCTATGCCGACGGCACCACCATCCACGACTTCTCCGGCGCCAGCATACTGGGCCAGAAGGACACCATGCTGGACACCGTCATCGACCAGATGGACGGAGTCAACCACCTGCCCCCTGTGGACAGTGTCCCCAACATGATCTCCCGTCTTGACCAGGGTACCTGCGATGCCATAGTAATCAACCTGGAGAATGCCCCCGGCTACCTGGAGCTGAACCCTGATTACAACGTCATTGAGTTTGCAGATGGCGACGGCTTTGACCTGGGATTCAACGGCTCCTGCGTGGGCCTGAGGAAGAGCGACGACGAGCTTCTCTCTCAGGTGAATGAGGCTCTGGCCCTGTACACTGAGGACGATCTCACTGAGCTCTGGAACTGGGCGGTGGAGAACCAGCCCAACTGATTTTAAATTTCCCCGCACCGGGGGTGCGGAAAAAATAGCTTGACCCATGGAGGCTCATCATGAAAAAACTGGTAAACTTTATAAAGAGGGATCACCCTTATGTATATCTTACCGGCGCTGTACTCGGCGCTCTGGGAATTAAAATGGCGTCGATGCAGCCATCGCAGCTGAGCTTTATGGGCAGCTCTCCGGCTATCTACATCCTTGCCGGTATCTGTGGACTTTTTATCCTCATGGCCTTTGCGGCCCTGGCGGTGAAACTCAGCCACTGGAAGAACTTCTCCGCCACGGCCTTTAAAAGCCCGGCCATGCTGAAGGTTTCACGGTATTTCTCTTATGTACTCTGCGCTGCGGTACTGCTGCTGTTCATCGACCGGCCCCTTATGAGCTTTGCCGCCATGGTAAACAGCAGCACTTCCGCCGACAGCATGCCCGACGGCTTCGTACCTTCCATGCTATACCTGCTCCATAACGGCGCCACTTTCTTCAGAATGGGCATATGGACTACGGTTCGCATCGCCCTGCTGGGTACGCTTATCGCCTTTGTGCTGGCCCTGTTCATGGTGACGCTGCGTATACAGAAGCCGGATCGCCAGGATAACGATCTGGTGCGTTTCCTCAAATACATAGGCCGCAGCTTTGCCAGCATTTACATTACCATTATTCGCGGAACACCGATGATGGTTCAGGCCCTTATTTTCTACTATGCGGGCTTCGGCATCTTTAAAGGCACCGGCATGAGCGTCACGGAGATAAACCAGGTGTGGAGCTTCTTCATCTCCGGCCTGATCACCGTGTCCCTTAACTCCACCGCCTATCTGGCAGAGGTGCTTAGAGGCGGAATAGAGTCCATAGACCACGGTCAGACCGAGGCCGCCAGAAGCCTGGGCATGACCAACTGGCAGACCATGATAAAGGTGGTCTTTCCCCAGGCAGTGAAGAACAGCATCCCCGCCATAGGCAACGAGTTCATTATAAACATCAAGGACTCTTCGGTGCTGTCGGTCATAGGCTGCATGGACCTGATGTACGCCACTACATCGGTCAGCGGCATCTACTTCAAGGCTCTTGAGACCTATTGCATAGCGGCTGTATTCTATCTGATCATGACCTATTTCTCATCCCTGCTGATGAAGGCAATTTCCCGGAAGCTGGATACCAACGTGAAAGAATTGCCCAGCTCCAATTGAGGTGAAGTCTATGGAACCGATAATTAAAATAGAAAAGCTTGAAAAATCCTTCGGTACGCTGAAGGTCCTCAAGGGCATAGACCTGGAGGTCATGCCCGGAGAAGTGGTATGCATCATCGGCGCCTCCGGCTCCGGCAAGAGCACCCTGCTCCGCTGCATCAACCTGCTGGAATACGCCGATTCCGGACATATCTGGTTTGACGGAAAAGACCTGATGGATCTGAGTACCAACCTAAACGCACTCAGACAGCGCATAGGCATGGTGTTCCAAAGCTTCAACCTCTTCAATAACAAGAATGTACTGGATAACTGCACCATGGCCCCAATGACCGTAAAAAAGATAAGCCGCCGCCAGGCGGAGGATACGGCCATAAAGCATCTGAAAGGTGTCGGCCTTGGAGACTTTATAAATGCCGACAGCCGCAAGCTCTCCGGCGGACAGAAGCAGCGGGTGGCTATAGCCAGAGCTTTGTGCATGGAGCCGGAGATTATGCTCTTTGATGAACCCACCAGCGCCCTTGACCCGGAGATCGTTGGCGAGGTGCTGGATGTTATGAAAAAGCTGGCCGCCCAGGGCATGACCATGATAGTGGTCACCCATGAAATGGCTTTTGCCAGGGAAGTGAGCGATCGGGTGGTATTTATGGATAACGGCGTCATTCTGGAACAGGGCAGCCCCAAGGAGGTCTTCGGCAATCCCAAGGAGACCCGGACCAGAGAATTCCTCAGCCGTTATCTGGAGGACAAATGACCGACTATCAGAGATTCTATAGAAACGAGGAAGACTATCCTCTTCTGGACGGGGAAGGTGCCTGCCGACGGCTCTCCGCCGCTATTACCTGCCGCACCGTAAACGGCACTCCCGGCTGCGATGAAGAATTCGCAAAGCTCCGGCAGCTGGTGCACGATTCTTACCCAGCTGTCTCTGCTGCTGCCGTCACCGAAATTGTGGGACGCAGCCTCCTCATTCATATAGAGGGCAGAGATAAGAACCTGAAGCCGGTGCTGTTTATGTCTCACATGGACGTAGTCGGTGTAGAAGCCGGTACCGAGAAAGACTGGACTTATCCTCCTTTTTCCGGAGAGATAGCCCAGGGCTATATCTGGGGTCGTGGGGCTCTGGATATAAAGTGCCAGGTCTTTGGCGTGCTGGAGGCTGCGGAATATCTTCTGAGCCGGGGCTGCCGTCCTGAGCGGGATGTATATCTGGCCTTCGGGGAGGACGAGGAGACCTTCAACACCGGGGCCTTGGCTATGGCAAAACTGCTGGAGAGCCGGGGAGTCCAGCTGGAATTCCTGCTGGACGAGGGCGGCGGCAGCATAGAGTCCGGCGCGGTCTACTGTGCCCCGGGCGTCAACGTCTGCCAGATACATCTGGCGGAAAAAGGCTATGCCGACCTGAACCTCACTGCTAAGGGTAAGGGAGGCCATTCCAGCAATCCCTTTGGCGGAAGTTCCCTGGAGCATATCTCCCGGGCCATAACCGCCGTTTGCGACAGCGCCCAGGAAGCTGAAATGCCAAAAGCTCTGGAGCAGTGCCTGAAAGCTATTGCGCCCTATGTGACGGAGGAGCCTCTTAAGAGCCTTGTGGAGGATATCCCCGGCAACGCCGCAGCCATTATGGAATACTGCGCTTCTGTCCGTGAGCTTTTCCCGCTGACTGCCACAACCATAGCTCCCACCATGATCTCCGGCGGAAGTCCAGCCTGTAACGTTTTGCCCCAGGATATCAAAGCCAACATCAATTTCCGTCTAATTCCCGGTGACAGCGTGGAAGAACTGAAGCGGCGCTGCTTTGCTGCACTGGAAGGCATGCCTGTGAAAGCAAAATTCGACCAGGCAAATGACCCGTCCCGCCTCTCCGCTGCCTCCGGCTACGGTTATGAAAAGCTTCTGGAGGCCATGAACTACTATTATAATGATGTGGTGTTCATACCCTCCATCAGCGCCGGGGCCACTGATGCAAGACAGTATGAGAATATCTGTCCCGCCTGCCTGAGATGCGCTCCCTTCCTCAGCGAGGCCGCCGAGACTGCCGGCCTGGTCCACGGTACCAACGAGCGTATTTCCCGGCGGAGCTATATCCAGGGCATCAGAGTGCTGATACGTATAATGGAAAATTCCTGCGGATTCTGCACCACAGCATGAAAAGAATTATGTAAACTACGGCTCCCTGAGACTGGTATCAGGGAGCCGTTTATTCATTTACTAATTGAGAAGGGCAAAGCCGGGAAGGCTGAACATCAGTGAAAATGCTCCGGCAGCCACAGGTTGAAAAAAGAAAAAAGGCGAACACTCGGATTAAAATGATTATATATCGAAAGATTTTACTAATTTGGGAAAAAATATCAATATTTAAGCGCAGAATTGGCAATATTTTGTATGGCGCTATGGACTATCCTGTGATACAATACATCCGTTAGTCAACATAACGTTTATTAGGGGAGAGAGAGGATATATGAAATGTCCCTTTTGCGGATATTCCGAGAGCAGGGTGATCGACTCAAGACCCGCCGAGGAGGGAGCTACAATCCGTCGCCGTCGGGAGTGCCTGGCCTGTCAGAAGCGTTTTACCACGTATGAGATAATAGAACGGCTGCCTTTGGTGGTGGTCAAAAGGGACGGCAGCCGCCAGACCTTTGATAAAGTGAAGCTGATAAACGGCATGGTCCGTGCCTGTGAAAAACGGCCGGTGACTCTGGCCCAGCTGGAGACCATAGCCGACGATATAGAGCAGGAGCTCCAGAGTAATCTTGAGCGGGAGATAAGCACCGTGAGTATCGGCGAAATGGTTATGGCCCGGCTCAAAGAGATAGACGAGGTGGCCTATGTGCGCTTTGCCTCGGTCTACCGCAGTTTCAAGGACATTAACACCTTTATGGAAGAACTTTCAAAGCTTTTGCAGGACAAGTGAGCCCGGCCATTACAGTATGCTGCCGAGGCTGGGATGCTCCATTTCCTGTATGCTTATGATGTGATAGCGCAGCTTGCCGTAGGCGGCGCTGCTGCTCTCCATATCCTCGGCCAGGAGAAGCTGGCGCAGCTCATAGAAAGCGTCGGCGGTGGAGTCTATCTCCGAATGGCGGATGAAGATATGGGTGTAGCTGTCGGCCTGAAGCCAGCGTTCAAGTCCACGGTCCAGAGCCTCCAGGGCCCTGACGGCGTCACCCTCGTCTGCCGCCTGCTGGGACTCATCCAACGCGGAGAGCATGTCTTCCGACAGATGGTCAACTGCGCTGATGTTCCACCAGGCTCCTGCAATAAGCAGCAGAATAAGCAGGGAGGCCAGCATTTCACGGCTCATTTTTTGACCTCGCTTTCTGCCAGATATATCCGGCCCATCTTATCGGCAGTCATGAGAAACACCTGGTCGGGAGAGCTGAGACCGTTTTGCTTCAACTGCTTATTGAGCCAGTTCATGTCCAGTCCCAGATGTTTAAGGTTACCCTGCAGCACTCTGCCGTTATTGATGACGATGAAGGGATAGGACTCGTCTGGGACGTTTATTCCAAGCTGCTCCGCCGTGGCCGGGCGCTGGGCTGCAAAGGGCACTACGTTAAGCTTTCCGTCCGTCTCCAGCACCGCATATTCCACGGAGCTGATTTCCAGTATTCCCTGGTTTCGCAGCTCCTGCATCAGCTCATCGGGAGTGAAGCGATTGCGGTGCATCTCCCCCTGACAGATTTTTCCACGGACGATGAGCAGACTGGGTTTGCCGGAGAAAAAGGCCCTGAGCCGGATGTTTTTCATGCAGACTCCGGCAATCAGAAGCTCACAGCAGAAGAGGACCATAATTGGTACCAGCCCGTTTATCATGGGTATGCCCAGATCCTGCAAGGGCAGGGAGGCCAGATCCGCAATCAGGGCCGCCAGTACAAACTCCGACAGCTCCATTTCCCCCAACTGCCGCTTGCCCAGAAGGCGCATGGTTATCAGCAGAGAAAAATATACTATTATAGTGCGTATGATTATTATAGCCATAGTTATAGTATGTCCAATAAAATCTGTAAATAGCGGGTGATATAATGAAAACTGTGATAAAAGAGCTGCCGGAACTGGAAAAAAGCTGCGCCGAAGAAGTGCAGCAGTTACTGAAGGAGAAGCCGGATGCGGTTCTTGCTCTGACCGCCGGGCGCACTACTGAGGGCCTGTACGCTCTGTTGAGCGATATGTGCCGCTCCGGTGAGCTGAGTTTTAAAAATGCCAAAATCTTTGCCGTTACCGAATATGTTGGGGCGGAGGGAGAAAACAGCTGCCGCAGTATACTGGAGAGACAGCTTGTTGACAACATTGATTTGCCCGGGGAGAATTTCTTCCTGCCGAAGGAGAGCGAGCCGGAGAATTATGATAAGCTAGTAGAAGCTGCCGGCGGAATTGACCTTTGTATTTTGGGAATCGGTATCAACGGCCACATAGGCTACAATGAGCCGGCTACCCCCTTTGACAGCCATACCCATGTTCAGAAGCTGACGGACGCTACCCACCGCCAGTATCAGGGCGGGGAGAGGCAGCTGACTGAATACGCCCTTACAATGGGCATCAAGACCATCGTTTCATCCCGCAATATCCTTCTGCTGGCAGCCGGCCAGGAGAAGGCCGATGCGGTTTTTAAGATGATATATGGCAGGACGGACAGCTATATACCCGCTGCTTTCCTGCAAATACCCCTGGAGGTCACCGCCTTTGTTGACCCGGCGGCGGCCGCGAAACTTTAACGGGAGGGAATTTTTTTGGGTAAATATTTTGGAACCGACGGCTTCCGCGGGGAAGCCAACGCCGATCTTACAGTAGACCATGCTTTTAAGATAGGGCGATATCTGGGCTGGTATTACAGCCGTGACCACAAGGCAAAGGTGGTAATAGGCAAGGACACCCGCCGCTCCAGCTATATGTTTGAGTCGGCGTTGTGCGCCGGACTTACTGCCTCCGGGGCGGATGCATATCTGCTTCACGTCACCAGCACCCCCAGCGTATCCTATATTGCCAGAGCCGACGACTTTGACTGCGGCATTATGATCTCCGCCAGCCATAACCCTTATTACGACAACGGCATCAAACTCATTAACGGCGACGGGGAGAAAATGGAGGAGAGCCTGCTGGACGGTGTGGAGGAGTACCTGGATTCTCAGGAAAACCTGCCCTATGCCCAGGGAGAGGCCATAGGCCGCACCGTGGACTATGCCGCCGGGCGCAACCGCTACATAGGCTACCTTATATCCCTGGCAACCCGCTCCTATAAGAACTTCAAGATCGGCCTGGACTGCGCCAACGGCAGCACCTGGCAGATGGCCAAGAGTGTCTTTGACGCCCTGGGAGCCGATACCTACGTTATATCCAACCGGCCCGACGGGCTGAATATAAATGTGGACTGCGGCTCCACCCATATTGGCCAGCTGCAGAAATTCGTGCTGGATAACGGCCTGGACGTGGGCTTTGCCTTCGACGGGGATGCCGACCGCTGCCTGGCTGTGGATGAAAAGGGCAACGTAGTAAACGGCGACCATATAATGTATGTATGCGCAAAATACATGCAGGAAAAGGGAATGCTGGGTTCCTCCAAGGTGGTCACCACAATAATGTCCAACATGGGATTGTACAAGGCTTTGGACAGCCTGGGCATTGGATACGAAAAGACTGCTGTGGGTGACAAGTATGTGGCGGAGAACATGCGCCAGAACGGCCACATCATCGGCGGCGAGCAGTCCGGCCACATAATCTTTGGCCTCCATGCCAATACAGGAGACGGACTTCTCACTGCCATTAAGGTCATGGAGTGCATTACTGAGACCAAGGAGCCCCTCTCCGTGCTTGCTTCCGGAATGACCATGTACCCCCAGAAGCTGAAGAATGTTGTGGTCACCGACAAGGACGAGACTCTGAACTGCGAGGAAGTAAAGGCCGCTGTGAAGAAGGTTGAGGCGGATCTGGGTGATGATGGCCGGGTGGTTCTGAGAAAGAGCGGCACCGAGCCTCTCCTCCGGGTTATGGTGGAGGCCACCAGCGATGAGCTTTGTGAAGAAAAAGTAGACGAGATAATTGCCGCAATGGCTGCGGCTGGAAAGCTGATAAAGGTGAAATAATGACGGAGATTAAAGAACTTTTCGATCTGGATAAGACCATTGCAAAGGAACTCTTTGAGGGGAAAACCTATCCCTGGGAGGTTCTGGACGAGATAAAGCCATTCATCCTCAAATTGGGTCCTACCCTCAGCCCCGACGAATACGATAACCCCAGCGAGGGCGTATGGGTGGCTAAGGACGCCAAGGTCTTTCCCTCCGCCTATCTGGGAGCCCCCTGTATCATAGACCACGGGGCCGAGGTGCGTCACTGCGCCTTCATCCGTGGCAGCGCCATTGTAGGCAAGAACGCCGTGGTGGGCAACTCCGTGGAGCTCAAAAACGTGGTGCTATTTGACAACGTCCAGACCCCCCATTATAACTATGTGGGCGACTCGGTGCTGGGCTATAAGGCCCACATGGGCGCAGGCTCCATTACCAGCAACGTGAAGAGCGACAAGACTCTGGTAGTGGTGAAGGACCCCGACGGCGCAATAGAGACCGGACGTAAAAAGTTCGGCGCCATGCTGGGCGACTTCGTTGAAGTGGGATGCAACAGCGTTCTCAATCCCGGCACCGTAGTGGGCCGCAATTCCAATATCTACCCCACATCCTGTGTCCGGGGCGTCATCCCTCCCGACAGCATATACAAGGACAAGGACAATATTGTCCATAAAAAGTAAACCACTGGACTTTGATTTCCCCGCAGCAGAGACTGCGGGGAAATTTTTTTCTTTTTCCTAAGCCTTTCTTATTGCCATAGCCCTGCCTGCTCGGTTATAATTTTTCTATCAAAGAGAAAGGCTGCAAGTGCAGCGGCCTTAAAACGGAAGTAAAGGCACAGGCAGAGGGAGGTATGCCAATGGAAAAAGTCAAGTATATCAGCACAGGCATTGAGGGCCTGGACAAGACCCTGGACTATCTTCGCTGGGGAGATACGGTTACCTGGCAGATAGAGAACATGGGGGACTATGTCTTTGTGGTGAGCCAGCTGGTGGCCAGTGTGGCGCGGACAAAGCAGCGAATTGTATACCTGCGCTTTGCCGACCACGCCGAGGTGGTGGACGACGAGGCCCTGATAAAGCGGGGGGCCAACGTAAAAAAATATGTGCTTGACCCGGCGGTAGGCTTTGAGACCTTCTCCGTGCAGATACACCGTATAGTCAGCGCCGAACCGGAGGACAGCATATTCATAACAGACTGTCTCTCCTGTCTTCAGCATTTCTGGTTTTCCGACCATATGGTGTGCAATTTCTTCTGTCTCACCAGCGCCTTCAGCCACAGCCGCAACTCCATAGCCTACACCTGCATCAAATATGAGCGGCACATATACGACACTGTCTCCCGCATCCGGGCCACCACTCCGGTGCTGATAAATATACGCAATATTGACGGCAGTACCTACATCCACCCGGTAAAAGTGGCCGGGCGGCAGACGGAGGATATGTACTATCCCATAAAGCTGGAGGGCAGCCATTGCCGCACTCTCACCTCCAGCGCCGAGCTCTATGCCATATTCGACATTTTCACTCAGACCGGCGAGCGCCGGGACTGCTGGGACAGTATGTTCGACTCTGTAAAAAACGGCAACGAAGAACCTGTGGATGAAGAGGGCCGGGCCATTAAGGAGAATATACTCCGCTGCCTGCTGGGCAATGAGCCCAAGCGCCTGGCTCTGTGCCGGAAGTACTTTTCCATGCATGACTTGATGGACATCAAGAAGCGTGTCATCGGCACCGGCTGTATCGGCGGCAAGGCGGTGGGCATGCTCCTGGCCAGGAACATCATACGGGACACGGACCCGGAGCTGTACAAAAAACGTATCGAGCCCCACGACTCCTATTTTATTGGGGCGGATGTATTCTACACCTATGCAGTACAAAGCGGCATATGGGAGCTGCGCACTCAGATGCTGAAACCGGAGGACTATCTCCGTCTGTCCCCGGAGCTGAAGCAGCTGCTTTTAAATGGAAGCTTTATGCCAGCTATAAAAGAGCAGTTCCTCTCCATGCTGGAATACTTTGGCCAGTCGCCAATCATCGTCCGATCCAGCTCCCTGCTGGAGGATGGCTTCGGCAATGCCTTTGCCGGAAAGTATGACAGCGTCTTCTGCCCCAACCAGGGTACACTGGACCAACGCTACCGCCAGTTTGAGGCGGCAGTGCGCCAGGTATATGCCAGCACCGTCAGCGAGGAGGCCTATAAATACCGCATAGAGCGGAATTTGCTGGACAGGGACGAACAGATGGCCCTGCTGGTGATGCGGGTCTGCGGCGACCGCCATGGCCGCTACTACTACCCCCATGTGGCGGGGGTGGGACACTCTCAGAACCTGTACGTGAACAGCCTTTCTGCCGCCAAGGGCAACAAGGGCATGCTGCGCCTGGTCTTCGGCATGGGCACCCGGGCTGTGGACCGGGAGGCGGAGGACTATGCCAGACTTATAAACCTGGACGAGCCCCTGGCCCCGCCCATGGTGAACTATGGGGATGAGTATAAGTATTCACAGCATAGTGTGGACCTTATCGACTTGCGTTACAATACCTTTACCAACAGGAAGCTGGAGGAGCTGGACCGGAAAGATATGGGCACCGACACCTCCCTGTTCATGGAGCCGGATATGGCCACCATCGCCCGTTACAGGGAGCTGGGTATTTACGACGAGCCCGCCCCATTTATAATAAACTTCCGGCGCATGCTGAGAGGCACCGATTTCACCCAGACCATGACCCGGATAATGGCCATGCTCCAGGAGAAGTACTCCTACCCGGTGGACGTGGAATACGCTTGTAATTTCAACAGGGAGGGGGACTACCGGGTGAACCTGCTCCAGTGCCGTCCCCTCCAGACCCACGGCCTGGGCCAGGCGGGGGTCATGCCCAAGGTGAAGGACTTCCTCTTCAGAATAAAGGGCAACTTCATGGGCGGAAATATCTGCGTCCCGGTGCGCTACGGGGTCCTGGTAAAAGTGGAGCCATACCTGGAGCTGCCGGAGGGGATGAAATACTCCGTGGCCAGGGCTGTGGGTAAGCTGAACGCAAAGCTGAAAGACAAGAACGCAGTGCTCCTGGGGCCGGGCCGCTGGGGAACCACTACCCCCAGTCTGGGCGTGCCGGTGAGCTTTGCAGAGATAAGCAAATTCCAGTGCATGTGCGAGCTGGCCTACAGCTCCCACGGCCTGAGGCCCGAGCTGAGCTACGGCAGCCACTTCTTCCAGGACCTGGTGGAGAGCGGGATATACTACGCCGCAGTGTATCAGGGAGAGAAGGGCTGTGTATTCAACGAGGCCCTGTTCGATTCTTTCCCAGACCGATTCCTGGAGCTGGGAGGGGATGAAAACCTTAAAGGTGTGGTCAAAGTCTATGACTTCGGGAAGCCGGGAGCCATTCTATATGGGGAGATAGCCAGCCAGGACTGCTTCCTGGGCCTGCTGAGCGAGTGACATTATGTAATTTACATAATGCGATAAACATAATATAAATTACATAATAAAATTTACATAACAACAGCGACCCCGTTCGGGGCCGCTGTTGTTATTGGGGAATAGCAGAGGGAGTAAAACTTTGCCGGACTCAATACTTTTTTAAAAGCCGGTTGAAAATCACTATTCCGGCGATGATCTGGAAGATAAGATAGGCGCTCAGATACCAAACCAGTGGTAGGCTGTTTCCGATGAGGCCCAGACTGTCCAGCACACCGATAACAAAAATGGACAGGCTCACCGTCACCATACCCAGCACATAGGCATAGCGGCCGGAGCGGTCACGGAGCTTCTGCTTCAGTTCGTCGTTCATTTCTATCCGCTCGTTTTCCAGGCGTTCCTCATAGCGCTGCCGGTTTTTCGGGCGGCTCCAATAAAAATATTTTCCGATCATAAGCAGCCCCGGACCTGTCAGAGCGCCGCCGAGACCATAGAGCATGCCGATTTCGGTATTGGTGAAGATGGCGGCAAGCAGCAGGGCAAGGCCAAGAAGAGTATAGATGATGCCGCTGATAAGCTGAGTTTTTTTCATGACTCTCTCCTCTCATGGATGAAAATTTCTTCAATGCTCAGTTTGAAATAGTCGGCTATGGTAAAGGCCAGTTCCAGAGAAGGATTGTATTTTCCATTCTCAATGGAGCTGACGGTTTGGCGGGAGACCCTGATGGCTTTGGCAAATTCCTCCTGATTCAATCCCAGGGATTTGCGCAATTCCTCCACACGGTTTTCCATGTCTGTGCCCCTTTCAAAACTTTTGACAAGTTTCCTTTACATACACAGTGTAGCATAGGACAGCGGTGCTGTCAAGGTTCCTTTACATTTTTTGAGACGGATTTAACTGGCTCCGCAGCTATTCCATGCTGCCGGAAAAGAAGGCCTCCCGTCCCCTGTACTCGCTTCTGATTATCTCGTACATTTCCTCAGGGGTTTCCCGGCAGCCGCCGCTCAGCCACATCTTAATGATTTTTGTCAGGCCGCTTTTGAAAAACTCCATGTGGTAATTGATAAAGCGATTTTGAAAATGCTGCTTTGCCAGCTCGGTGTCGTAGCTTACAATTTTATAATTATCGTCATAACCCAGCTTGAAATAAGTCCTGTAAAAAATCTGGTTATCCTTAATATGTCGGAACAGCTTTAAGTAATCATTGCTGTTGAATCCCCCCGTAATCTCCTCTTTGTACAGTTCAGCCAGACTGCCCTCCAGTTTATCCCGTATGGAGTCGGCCAAGGCAAATATGTCCGTATAGTTGGCGTAGAAGGTTGTGCGATTCAGACCGGCCAGCTTGCAGATATCCGACACGCTGATCTCGCTGAGCTGCCGGGTTTGAAGCAGGTCTATGAATACCTTCTCTATCGTCTCTATGGATTTCTTTTTCCTTCTGTTGTTTGGTGTATTCATAATAATCTCCTTTATCTCAACACTTGTTGAGAAATTGATGATTGTTTTGCTGCTTTAACGGCATTATACTGCGTACAGATTAAAACAACAACAGTTGTTTTAATGCAAAGACGGAGGTGCTTCTTATGAAGAAAAGCAGTTATATTGCCATGCTGCTGGGGACAGTCAGCGGAGTTTTGTTTGCCCTGGGCATGTGCATGGCGCTGATCAGAGAGTGGGACTCTTTCGGACCCGGGATAGCCCTTGGCTGTGCCGGCGTCCTGCTGGGTCTGGTGACAGTTGGAGTATGGCGTAAAATGGAGCATAAAGAACCCATACGCATATCAGGAAAGGCTATACTGACTGTAGTGGTGGGAATTGCAGGTGCCCTGGCCCTGGGCCTTGGAATGTGCTTTACCATGGTGTGGGGAAAGCTGGCTGTGGGAATAGTGGTCGGACTTGGAGGAGTGATGGTCCTCCTCTCACTGATCCCGCTGACCAAAGGCATTAAGGATTGACCGCTGACCGACAGAACTGCCGGGCATTAAAAACGCTATAAAGAGGGATGATTGACAATGGCAAAATCCAAACTTGTAAAAGCAAATGAAAAAATTGCAGAGAAGGTAACCGCGGCTTTTGGAAAAATTGAAGACACCGTGGTGGACGGATACAAAAAGGTGGAAGACAGCTTTGTGGAGCGCTATCTAACAAAGGATGGGGAAAGCGTTGAAGAGGCAAAGGAGCGGCTTAAGCAGGAGAGTTTGCAGAATAAGCAGTAGGCGGAAGGGACTATTTCCGGGACACCCGGACTAAAAAATAATAATTGATCTCCGAATTCCCCTCCAGTGTGAATGTTCCGGCTCTGCTCAGACAGCGCAGAGCCGGAATATTTACATATAAAAATGTTAAGAGCTCTTGACATTTTGAGAAACAGCTATATAATGAAAAATGTAAAGAATGCTTAACATTTTTGAAAAATAAGGAGGGAAACATAAATGAAGAGAATGGATGAGATGGACAGGAACATTCAGCTGCGCTCGGAGGAGTGGGGCTTCAGGGCGATGCTCATAGCCCTGATAGTCTGGGTGCTGTATAACTGCTGGCAGACCTTGGCTAAGGGGGCGCCCTATCAGCCTGTGCCTACTCTTATAATGTGCCTGGGAGTATGTGTGCAGTCCTTTACCTATATGGGCATAAAGCAGAAGATGACTTCCGGAGATGAGGAATACCATGAGCCCAACCGGCTGCTGCAAACCATTCTGGCTGCCCTGTTTATAAGTGTACTTATCCTGGCTGTGGGCACCTATATAGCGGTGGTGAGCTGATGAAAAACAGGGTGAAGCAGCTGCGGAAGGCTGCGGGACTGCGCCAGGAGGATTTGGCCATGCAGCTGGGAGTGAGCCGCCAGACCATCATTGCCATTGAGAACGACAAGTACGACCCCAGCCTGGAACTGGCCATGAAGATAGCCCGGCTTCTGGGACTGCATGTGGAGGATATTTTTACTTTGGATGATTAAAAAACCAGCCCGGACAAAAGTCCGGGCTGGTTTTTGTAAATTTATCACTCCAAATACACTCTGGGGACCCGCTTGGACACGGAGCACAGCAGTTCATAGGGAATGGTGCCCGCAGCCTGGGAGAGCTGATAGATGCTGCATCTTTCTCCGAAGAGCTCCACCTGGCTGCCCACATCCACCTCCGGAAGCTCAGTCAGGTCTACCATACACATGTCCATGCAGATGGTGCCCCGCTGAGGGGCAAAACCGTTCCCGGCGGCAAAAGCGCACTTGTTCCCGGCGGCACGTAAAAGCCCGTCGGCATAGCCTATTGCCAGCACACCCATTCGGGTGCGCCGTTCCGTGACATAGCGGCGTCCGTAGCTTATGGAAGTTCCCGGCTCGTAGAACTTGATTGTACTCACGGTGGTCACCAGACGCATACATGGGCGAAGGCCCAGCCTGCCCTTATCCCCGTAGCCGTAAAGCAGCAGGCCTGGGCGGACCATGTCCAGAGCAGTCTCCGGGTAATTAACTACGGCACCGCTGTTGGCACAGTGGCGCAGGGAAAATCTGATGCCCCCATGCTCCTCCACTGCGGAAACTACATCCATGAAGAGTTTAAACTGCTGCCGGGTGTATTCCCGGCTGTCCTCGTCATCTTCGTCCGAGACGGCAAAGTGGGTGTATATCCCTTCATGGACAAGGCCGGGGAGGCGGCAGGACTCTATGATGTTTTCCACGCCCTCGTCAAAATGCTCCCCGGCGCAGAGATAGCCCAGGCGGGACATGCCTGTGTCCAGCTTTATATGTATCTTCAGCTCCCGACCAATCTTGGAGGCCTCGGCGGAATATTCCAGGGCCTTTGCAAGACAGGTCACGGTCTGGGTGATATCCAGGTTTATGAGCTGGGCGGTGTACTCCGGCGGTGTGTGGCCCAGAATCAGAATCGGCATGGTGATGCCTCCCTGCCTCAGCTCAAGCGCTTCGTCCAGACAGGACACCGCCAGATAGTCCGCCCCCTTATTCTGCAAAAGACGGGCCACCCGCAAGGCTCCGTGGCCGTAGGCATCTGCCTTAACCACGCCCAGAAAGCGGCAGTCACTGGGAAGAGCGGCACGGATGACCTCATAGTTATGACTAATATTGTCCAAGCTTATTTCGGCCCAGGTTCTCTTTTGTAGGTCCTTCATTGTATCAGTACTCCATTATATCTCCTGTGGGTTCTTCCAGAGTGGTCTCCGGAGCGGGGAGGGATGCTCCTTCCTGCCAGTCGCTTATCTCCACAAAGACTTTCACCCGGCCGTCGCTGATAAGCTCAGCCTGACATGGGATCATAGTCTCCGGCTGGAACCACACGGTGCAGCTGAGGGTGTCGGTGCTGTTTATCTGCATAACAGTGTAATCTCCCTCGTGCCAGCCGGAGTCCAGAGCCCCGGTCTTGAGAGCCTGAACCAGCATTGGCAGGGAAGACATGGGAGAGAGTCCGTAGTCATCCAGATCGCCGGTACCAAGACTTATCCCGTCGTATTCCAGACTGGTACTGTCGGGCTTGACACGGGCGGTAACCCCGGCAATGAGCTGTGGGGCCAGCACGGTAACGCTGCCGCCCTCACTGTCCTCACTATAGCTAAGGGTGAAGCGGGCGGTCTTATTTTCATACTCCGCCCGTACATTGGCGGTAAAGCTTAGAGCTTCCACCGCACCAAGACGTTGTGACAGTTCTTCATGGGCATCGGAAAACTCCCGACCGCCGCAGGCGGTGAGCAGCAGGCATGCTATCAAAAGCAGGGGCAGGCACAGTTTTTTCATGGCTTATCCGTCCTCCGAAAAAAATCTTATGCCTGACTATATGCTTTGTCCAGGAACATTATAATCACCGGCGGCAAAATAGTCAAATTAAGCTTTTTATGGACCTGGTAGTAAAATTGGCTATTGAAAAAATCAAAAAGCTGTGCTAAACTGTACGAGTTATTGCAGAGAACGGGAAAATAGTGAGTTTTTTGTCCGGCAGAGACTGGGGGTCACCGGCTGTAAGCCCCCTGGGACAATGTCGCTTGGTTCGCCCGGGAGCTCCGGCCAATCACCGGCGTGCGGCGTGCGTTAAACGCTTTGAGTGCGGCTTTACGCCGAATGTGGGTGGTACCACGGAAGTTTTGGCTTTCGTCCCTTTTTGGGGCGGAGGCTTTATTTTTTTATAGGAGATTGAGACATGAAAGAACTGATGCAGCAACTTAGGGAGTCTGCCGTCAAGGCTATCCTTGAATCTGACAGCGCTGAGAGCCTGGAGGCTCTGAGAGTCAAGTATCTGGGTAAAAAGGGCGAGCTCACCGCCATCCTCCGCCAGATGG
>OLRA01001350.1_pt1 | contig 29307 bp, 30 predicted proteins | sample 1673011 | NCBI WGS metagenome assembly OLRA01 (sample SAMEA3136746, study PRJEB25190) | human gut metagenome | reverse complement strand
GTATAAATTTTCTATAGAATCAAAAAGCTTTCCCCCTAGATATATCGGGTGAGCCTCGTTCAGTTCATCCAATCCATTAGTATATATATCCTAAGATGAATGAATTTATATTTGTGTATTTGCTTTGGTTGGCTGCCATAGACAAGTAACACATCTTTTTTCTTTCCGCCAGTAAAAATGGTTCTTGAAGTAGAAGTAACAGGGAAAATGGTTATTGGGTAGCAAAATTTGTTGCACAGGATTTGTTTTTCATTTTGTTGGTTCTTTCTTGTCACCCAATAAAATGATGCTTACGTTTGTGTTTTCGCGTACCTGCTGATAATCAAGTAGGTAACAAATAAGAATTGTGGTCTTGCTATGTACAACGCTGAAAGCCCCACGTAAATGTATATATAGACTATTCCACAAGATACAATCCACTCATAGAAATGGACATAGCATCTTGAAAGGAATGTATATAATACACCCAAGGGGCGTTCCCGTTGCTTTGTTTTTGACTAACAGTTTGAATTTGCGAAGTTCCAACACGTCAAAACCAAAGCGTACAGTTACGCCTTTTATGTATATGTGTCTCCCTAAACATCCCACCCACAAGGGCTTTCAGCAAGGGCTTGACTATGCAAAGATAATAATAGTTTTGGTTTCTACAAACTTTTTAACCATTTTTTATTGCTTCTATATAACAATAGTTCGTTAAAATTTGAATATATGATTACATTACGCAGTCTTAGGCTGCCAGCCAATGAATTCTTTGACAATCTTACTAATTAAAGTTTGGTTCGGTCGGCATCGGGACATGTCGAAAATTAAATTCGTATAGTTCGCATTGAACATCAACGACTTAACTTTTGCCATGTAATTGTCCATGCCATTGTCTTTAATGAAGACCTTGGCGGCATTCAGTGAAGCGAACGATGCATTGAACGCAAAGTCCAACTGTTTCTTGTGTCTTGCCTAGTCCCGTAAACTGCTTGCTATCGCGATAGCAGAACTATAATCGCGAAAACGAAATGTGCATTTTCTGTATTTTGTCGCAGTTTCTCTGTTCGCTCTTAATGGGCTTTTGAATGGCTTTTAAGCGGTGTTTAATCACTGTTTGAAAGCCATTTTTTTCAATGTGTTGCAAGAAGAGTCGGAGATAACAACCTCTGAATAGGGGTTTGGTTTGACAATAAATATAGGGAACCCTTGTAAATAAAGAGTTCCCCGAATCGTTGTGCAGGTTTAGCGGACACTAATAAAAGATTTTATTTTCTAATTACTATGATCTTGTTGTTCAACTCAACATGATGGGCAAAAGAAAGGGTTGTGCCGTCGAATACTGCCGATACGTCTACGCCACGGCGCACCAGCTCGTCAATTAGCGCCTGGTCATGGGCTGCACGCACAGAGTTGAAGCCACGCTTTCCTACCTGGCTATTGAATGATCTGACAAGTGAAGGGAGTGTACTGGCTGCAAAACGCGCAGCGAAATCGTTGTAAAATGAATTGTTCATAATGACTTGTTTTTGAAATTAAACTTATTTCCACATCGTACCTTGACCACCGTGGCTGTCGTGCTCGGTTGGTGCAGATCAAAGCTGCTCTTGATGTTTCGAATGCAAAGGTATAAAGAAAAAATCCAAAAAGCAAAATATTTTTGGATAATTATTGCAGCCACTATGCATTAAAAACCATAATACAAACGATCAAAATCCCTATTATCATTCTCTAGTTTTTTAGGATAATAGCCTCCAAGGAATCGGATTTCATCAAAGCATACACTATTAGAGTCTTTCTGATACTTCTCTATAATAGAAATGTATCTTTTGTCATTCTCTATATCGTGATGCAATTTGGACATATCTTCACTAATTGTCCATGAACAACAATTCAAAGCTCCACCCCATTTCTCGATGAATACTTTCATCTGAACTTGATAAATTCTTCCTCTATAATCTGGATATAAAGCAATAAAATGACTCATTGCTTCATTATCAAGTTTTGTATTGCCAATTCCTGGAACAATAATAACATCACGCGTCTGAAGAGCGTTGATATATGCCCAACTTAATTCGTTATATTCAGAAAGATTCAACTCTATAACATAAAAATGTTCCATCAATACATTACGCATTAGAGTCGCAATACCATCATCATATACAGAAATATTGGTTAACACTACAGGTTTCCCATCTTTTTGTGCGCCGACAAATCTTAAGATACCATCCGTATGCCCACAAACATCCTTTTTATCCCATGGTAGCCATACTATAGTTATATCATCACAAGTTGAATTACATTCTTTAGGTTTGAAAGAATCACGAATTTGAGATTCTATCTCGTTTTGAGATAATCCTTCGTTTTCTATCATCACCTTGTCTGTCATTACAATAAAGGATTTAGTGGTGTAAGTATTTGGTTGTTCTATTTCGCCAACAACAATATTTCCACCATCTATAACCAAAGAAGAATGATTAACGATTAAATTAGTTCTATCAATCTTCTTCATTACTTTATCTACGTCTGTAATGTATTTTTCCTTTCCTCTTAGATAGTCGGGATTGTAGACAAATTGGGAGAAACGATCACATGCAAATTGTATCGGCATATAATCACGACACCAATAATCCTTAGTTAAAGGAAGCGTTTCATGCGCTACGTTATTAGCATCCAGAATTTCACAAACATCCTTATAGATATTGGGATAATCAGTACGTAGCAACTGTGAAAAAAACACTTTGTCTTTATATTGTTCTGTTATCATAGCTTTTCAACTCGTTTAAATCCCCATAATCTGTTGTCGTTTATATTGATTCGTTGCATAGGTTCTGCATAGCCCGATGTTTCATCAGGCTCATCTATCCATTCTATACTAAACTTGCCATTGCTTAGCATATTTGCTCCACCAAATAAATCATACCAAAAATCATGAGGAGCCCAATTTTTTCTTTTTTCATTATTCTCCCAATCTTTTTCCCCAGGCACAATAGCTTTATATCCTCTAATCAAGAAAGACGCATGATATTTCTTTTGTGGATCATCAAACAAAACATCAACGCCCGATGGATTTGGACATACAGCACCTAAAGCATAGCCAAATTCATCTTTCCCTTTCAGATATTTTTTTTCATCTTTAATATTGCCATCATCCTCGTGGTAATAAAATTCGATGCAGGTCAACTTTAGTTTATACGCATCCTTACAACCGCCATTAACAAGAAAATAGCCTGAGAAGAATGCTTCTTCAGCAATTTTCTTAAACTCTTTAAACAGGTTTGCTTCGCAACCATCAGCGCCTTTGAAAGCTTTTAAGGCTTGAAATAATCTTGATTCCATACTTATTGAATTATTTTTATTTGTAAACTTCTATTGTTTTCTCCAACCATTTATATATCTTCTCTTGAAGACTTTCGGGTTCTAACACTTTTATCATATTGCCAAAACTCATCAACTTCATATAGAAGTCATAGGTAGGACGCAGTGCCAATTCAAAATCGGCATAATCATCACATGCATAGATTTCTTTTTGCGAGTGATGCAACGGTAATGTGCGCATATAGTGCTGATGATATTTATCTGCCCTTAACACTATTCGCTGAAGCGGTACAGATTCATCCAATACAATTCCAAAGTATTCGGCGAAGTACTCTTTAGCACAAAAATCTTTTGGAAGGACAAAATGAGCATCTGTTAAGTTAACACCTTCTATTCTATCAAGAGAATACAAACGCAAGTAGTTATAGTCTACGTTTCTTGCTAACATATACCAACGCTGTGCGGACATTTTCACACAATATGGTTCTACAAGAAACGTCTTCGCTTCTTTCATCGTAAAAGAATGGAACGTTATCTGTAGTACAATATTTGACTTCATAGCTTCAAGTATTGTTGCAAGAAAGTCTTGGCTTGAAGGGATATCCTCTGTCAATATTCTATCATGGATAGATATACTGCTTGATAACGTTTCAGCCGTGCCGTAAGTATCGAGAAGCCATGTACGCAACTCTCCTTCGCTTAAAACTTCGGGATTGGCTATATAATAATGGTATCTGCCATGTTGTTCACAGTCAATCACAATGCCGAACATATCAAGAATGCCACCTTTCCAACGATCAAATGTTTGCCGTGGCAAGTTCTCACCACGGCTAAGATCAATATTCTCACGCCACTTTTCATTGAGTTCTTTCAATGTAATGCGGCCAGAACGATGAATGGTCTTGATTACCCAAATATACTTTTGAATGAGTGACATAGGCTTAATTGTTATTGTAACCAAACTCACGTGTTCCAAACTTGCGTTTATAGAGCGACTCCCTATCTATAGCATGCTCTTCCAATATCTTCAATGGCAATGTCTCTAATATACACCATTGAAAATACTTTTGCGCATATGTAGCATCGTTATTGATAAGCTCTTGTAAATCTTTATCAAACCCATGCCCTGTATTAGCATATATCTCCCAACGTCCCCAAATGCCTTTAGTATTATATGTAGAACCCACATATTGTTTACCAGTTAATTTGTCAAGGATAAGATAGATACAATTACAACTTTCCAACTTAGCCTTCCACTCCTTATTATTAGATTCAAAGATCAATTTAAGTTGATTATAATTAAGAACGACATCCTCAAAACTGGTAAAGACTGGAATATTATTCTCTTGCAGTCCACGATCAATTCTTATTACAGGCATTTTATTGTTAAACCCTTGAAGCCAGCTTACGGGATTATTCCAATCTATTACAACCCTTTCTTTAAGTAGCTTGAAGCCATCAAGTTCAGAGAAATCAAACTTGGCTTGCACTTCTCCATTATAGTCTTCTATTTCTTTCAATACGCCATTATTTTTAAAGACTCCAACAAATCGAGACGATATACCTTCTTCGCCAATAAACGAAACGATATAATCTACATCCTTAAAGCGTTTTTTGACCTGTTCACTTTGATAACTTAGGAACACGTCATGTTCATAAAGATACAAATCGAAAAGAGAGTTGGAATATTTCTTTCCGTCAATTAATTTCTCTTTTCTATTGTCCTTATGTCTAATAAGTCTGATACGTTTTTTGTCAGCATTATCAAACTCTTCATTTCTACCTATTAAAAGGTCTTGTATAAATACAATATAATCTTTCATATACTTAATATTTATTTGATTGTCTTCCAATTAAACTCCTCGATTCCAAGTATCTCAAGTCCCAAGTATTTCCATACTTCCTTATCAAAGTTGGGCGTGTATCTTGCCATAGTACGTAAGACGGATTCTTCCTCTTTATCACGGTAAGTATTGTTGAAGGTCAATGCTTTATCCCATATAAAAACAGGTTCTTCGCAAGGGTCGAGTTGATAAAATATAGTCCCGATACGCTCAAGATTATGACCACCCTCTTTACACATATCCAGTGTCAAACTGTAATTGTCCAAAGGAAAGCCATAGAACCCATCACTGATTAAACCACGTGGCGAAGCAAGACATAAAGCTCCCATTTCGTATCCATTAGGTTCTTTTACCAGCACAACATCGCCAGTGAACATTCTACTACCGTTGCTGTCATCATAACCTGTGTCTATTCCTGCAAAAATAGAACGTAATGTGTATCCACGTCCTTCACAAGAATGTCCGAAGTAGTCTTCTACAATGTCAGGATTATGGTCTTCTTCAAATTCTTCACTCTGTTGCCAAACATACAGACCACCATCTTCCCAAAAGAAGAAGTCGCCAAAGTCGGCATAACCGAATCTGTTCTTGTCCATAACATAGCGTATGCGCATACGAGGACAATCCTTCTTACTTCCAAGTCCTATTTCGCCCTTATGCTTGTTACAGAGAAATGACAAGATATCCTCGTTAAGCACTCTCGGAATAGGCCCATAAAAGAGTTTCTTTGATTCTTCCATAATAGTAGTATTATTAATTCAAATGCAAAGATACACATAAGGTGTCTCAATATACGTTACAGGATAAAATTTTTCTTCATCACCTGCCGCCAAGCCAAACGCAGCCCAGACGAAAAAAGTTCGCAGCTTATCATTTCGAAAGTCTGAATGACAAACAATCGTAATCACCATCACGAACTCTTTAATGATTGAATCGATGATGGTGCGGGCTGTTTAAAACAGCACATATAACGGGTGCTTTTCTAATTCTTCAGGGGGTTCGCCGAAGACAATATTTGCATTTCTGATGCTCAATACTATGAGTTGAACGCACGAAGAAATCTTTGGTGCGAAATTCTCGAGTTTTGAGCGTGCAGCGATAGTATGCTGACATACAGATGATTATGCTGTTGAGAAAAGAAGTGTGCAATGAATGACGGAGCAAAAAGCATCATTGGGTTGCAATAGCGCCACTTTTACACTCTAATAGTGCCACTTTTATCATGCAATAGCGCCACTTTTACACTCTAATAGTGGCACTATTGTACTGTAAAAGTGGCACTATCGTTAAGCATTGGTGCTGTTTGCACAGCATAACACCATAAAAACAGCTTTTTGATTCTCTAGAATTGATTTTTATTTTGTAACAGCTTTTTACTCTTTGTACGATATTTGCATTTCTTCATCACCTGCCGCCAAGCCGAACGCAGCCCAGGCGATAGCGGTTCGCAGCTTATCATTTCGAGAGTCTGGCGAAGTTCGTTTAGCAGTTCGGGCCAATGGCGCATCTGCTCGTAGGCAAGCTTGATGCACAGGGCTCTGACGGCATAGGACGACTTCGGGTCAGCGAGTCTCGTCAGGCAGAAATCAATGAAGTCTGTACGGATGGCTTCTTCATCGAATGGTTGGCGAAGAAGCAGAGTGAGAATAAGGCGGAGCTTCGTCACGTCTTGCTCCGTGATGGCACGTTCGATAAGCTGGTCGTGCTTGGCAAACAGCCAAACATTGTCAGCCAACGCAAAATGCGTGAACGTCCAAAGCGCATTGACAGCCACACGGCGATCGTCGTCAAGCGTAAGCTGATAAAGCTGTTCCTTTAAACTATGGTTTTGCTCGCCCTGAACAAGCAAGCAAATATCATTTATCCCGTCCATGGAAAGACGGTGAGAGAGGAGGGATTTCATGAATCTATTTTACTATACCTGTTTCTATCTCGTTTTCTAAATACGAGAACACATACACCGAACCTTCGTAGTACAAACCACATTCTGGGTTGCACAAACGCTTATAGGTCTCAGAAGAATACAATTCATCAAGTGCCTTCTTCATATCCCATCCATACTTTAGCATCAACATTTCAACCAACTCGGTAGAGAGGCATTCTATTTGAAATTGGATATCTTCGCTCATAACAGCCAAAGTCCTTACCTTTACGTGAAAATGTCATTAGAAAAAACAGAACAAAATAATACGTTTCGTTCTTCTATATTTCGATTATTCTTTGTACATTTGTCACATTAATATATATATATTAATAATAAACCTTAAAATAATAACCTATGCTATCTACACTCAAAAGATATTTTGGATATGATTCCTTTCGCCCTCTACAAGAGAACATTATACGCCATATACTTAGCAACAAAGACTGTCTGGTGTTGATGCCTACTGGCGGTGGAAAGAGTATCTGCTATCAGATACCAGCATTGATGATGCCTGGTACGGCTATTGTAGTTTCTCCTCTTATATCTTTGATGAAAGACCAAGTAGAGAGTCTGCGTGCTAACGGCATTGCTGCAGCTGCTCTAAATAGTAATGCCTCAGAAGCTGAGAATCATGATATAGCAGAACGTGCATACAGAGGTGAATATAAATTGTTATATGTGTCACCTGAAAAATTATTATCAGAGATTCAACATGGTATCTTCAGTAATTCTCATGGAACAGAACCAACTGGTTCTCTCAAAGTTAGTATGTTTGCTATAGATGAAGCTCATTGTATTTCTCAATGGGGACATGACTTTAGACCAGAATATACTCAGCTTTGTAAGCTAAAAGAATTGTTTCCTAATGTGCCTGTTGCGGCATTTACTGCAACTGCTGATAAAATTACTAAAGAAGATATAATACAGCAACTCCGTTTAGATAAAGATGAAACAGGAGAAGTGAAGATTTTCAAATCTTCTTTTGATCGTCCAAACTTGTCGCTAGATATTCGTCGTGGCTATTCTGCAAAAGATAAGTTGCGCTTTCTGCTTTCGTTGATTGCTCGTCATCATAACGAGAGTGGTATTATATATTGCATGAGCAGGAAAACTACAGGAATGGTGGCTGAGAAACTTCAAGAAAAAGGTATTCGTGCCAAGGCTTATCATGCTGGACTTTCTGCTAAGGAGCGAGACGATGTGCAAGAAGCATTTATTAACGACGAAATAGATGTGGTGTGCGCAACGGTTGCTTTTGGTATGGGTATTGACAAGAGTAATGTGCGCTTTGTTGTTCATTACAATCTGCCGAAAAGTATAGAGAGCTATTATCAAGAGATAGGACGTGGAGGACGTGACGGACTTCCTTGCGAGACTATTCTGTTTTATCAAGTAGGTGATCTTATAATGCTTAGAAAGTTTGCAGAAGAAAGTGGTCAACAGAATATCAATAATGAAAAGTTGGATCGTATGCAGGAGTATGCGGAGAGTCAAGTGTGTCGACGCAGAATTCTGCTCAATTATTTCGGAGAAACAATGGATCATGATTGCGACAACTGTGATGTTTGCAAAAATCCTCCTCGTAGATTTAACGGAACAATACTTGTACAAAAGGCTCTTTCCGCCATCATGCGTACCAAACAACAAGTAGGATTTAAACTGCTGATAGACATTCTTCGTGGTGCTTCTAATCAAGAGGTTTATCAGAAAGGTTATCATTTGATTAAAACTTACGGATGTGGTCGCGATGTTATATTTAAAGATTGGCAAGATTATCTCTTACAAATGCTTCATTTGGGTTATATAGAAATAGATTATAAAGATAATTCTCATATCAAAATTACATCCCAAGGTGAGGAAGTTTTGTATAAACGCAAACAGGTTCAGTTGGCAATTATTAATCGTGAAGATTTTACAGTAAAGGGTAGAAAACAAAAAGAACGTCAACAACTACATTTTGAAGAACAGCAAACAGAAATGGCTGAAGATAAAACTCTTTTTGAGAATCTACGTCAGTTGCGCTTGAAGATTGCATCCGAAAGAAGTGTTCCCCCTTATGTTATCTTTAGCGATAAAACTTTGCATCAACTTGCTATCGTACAACCAATAACATATATCGCATTTGGTTCTATATCTGGTATAGGCACTCATAAGCTCGAAAGTCTTGGAACTATATTTGTTAAGGCTATTAGAGAATATAAAGGACTCTCAACGAACGAAACAGAAGAATGGAATGATAAAAATATCAACAAAGACATTGAAATTAAGGATTCGATCACTACTCCTAAAGCTAAAAAGTCAGTAAGGGACTTTGTTACATTCAATGGAACAGAATATCATATAGGAAGTGAATTAATGGGGTGTATCAAATGGCGTACAACTATAGGAAATGTAAGCAAGGATGTATATTATACTCTTTGGCAGGAAAACCGTTACCCTATGACTCGATATATAAGTGAAGATGTTCAATGTCGTGATATGGTTGTAAAGCGTTTTGCTGAAATAATATCGGCAGTATATAACGTGGAGGTTTCTCCGGATTATCAAACAGTAATAATTCCAGTTAGAACGGAATATGACGAGAACGGAAAACCCGTACATTCTTTAGAAGGTGTATCTTTCGAGGAGGCTCTTGATAAATTTAAACAGTTTGTTGAGCAGAATGGGCATCTCCCATTTGCTACATCTGGTGAATATGAATGCTCTCTTCGTAGATGGCAACAAGAAATAAATCATGATATAAGACCTTTGACCCATACTCAATATAAAGAATTTGAAGAACTAATGGCATCTTATGCCGATCTGCCAAGGACGCGTGTGTTATGGGAAAAGAAGAAAGAACAAGAAAAAGAAAATATGTCGTATATAGAGCAACAAAGGTTGAAGCATTCAAAGGCTTATGTTCAATGGACGGAAGATGAAGATAAAAAGTTAATAGAACTTCATGCTATAGGAAAAACAATAGAAGAATTGTGCAAAATCTTTGCTCGTAATGAAGGTGCCATTAAATCTCGAATTAAAAAGTTAAGCCAATAAGTGACATAAAAAAGAAGTACTGCTTACTTGGAGAGGTAAGTCGTACTTCTTTTACAATCTTAGAGAGGATGATATATACACAATCCTATCTTGGGTCAAAAAAACAAAGTTAGCTCCTTTCCATCATATATGATGGTATAACAAAGAAATTATAAAGCGATAAGCTAAACTACAATTTCTTCATCACCTGCCGCCATGCCGAGCGCAGTCCAGGCGACAGCGGTTCGCTGTTTATCATTTCGAGAGTCTGGCGAAGTTCGTTTAGCAGTTCGGGCCAATGGCGCATCTGCTCGTAGGCAAGCTTGATGCACAGGGCTCTGACGGCATAGGACGACTTCGGGTCAGCGAGTCTCGTCAGGCAGAAATCAATGAAGTCTGTACGGATGGCTTCTTCATCGAATGGTTGGCGAAGAAGCAGAGTGAGAATAAGGCGGAGCTTCGTCACGTCTTGCTCCGTGATGGCACGTTCGATAAGCTGGTCGTGCTTGGCAAACAGCCAAACATTGTCAGCCAACGCAAAATGCGTGAACGTCCAAAGCGCATTGACAGCCACACGGCGATCGTCGTCAAGCGTAAGCTGATAAAGCTGTTCCTTTAAACTATGGTTTTGCTCGCCCTGAACAAGCAAGCAAATTTCATTTATCCCGTCTATGGAAAGACGGTGAGAGAGGAGGGATTTCATGGCTTACATATAATGAAGAAACATTACAGAATTTGTATAAAATCCTGTATTCTCATAACAATAATCTTTGGAAAATCAACATTCTCAAGAATTCTAAAATGAGCATCATTACTTACAATACAACTTGCCCCAGCAGAAAAAGCACAATCCACAAATTTGTTGTCATCCTCATCTGCTTGAATAAGATGTAATTTATAATATGGTGTAATAAACTCAACATTCGGACGACTTAAAATAACAGAAACAACATTACATGCTATTTCATAACTCGTCTTTATTGTCAATATTTCTAAATACTCTTCAACTATCTCATTCGAAACACACAACGTCAAACTGCCATTCAAGAAATCATCCCAAATAACTCTATAAGGACTTATTTTAGGAATACTCATAAGAAGGCAATTAGTATCTAAGACGATTTTTCTTACTTGCATGACTTCCGCATATGTTCGTTGCCCCAATCTTCTATTGTATCAAGGGTTATTGAGCCGTTTGCACATAACTCGTCTATACCCAAGTCCACCTTCTTGGCAAAATAATCAGACAATACACTCTCAAGATCATCAAGCTCCTTAGGGGTTTTGATGAACGACATCATATGAAGAATGCGCTTCTGTGCAGAATTAAATACGGTCTGTTCCATTATACTTATTATTTAAATATTTAGCTCAAAATATCTATCTCACCGCAAATCTACAACAATAAATCCAAACAGCAAAATGTTTTCATAAAATGTTAGAAGCTACAATCGTTTGAAAATATAAAATGGCAGACTTCTATATATTATAGCAAGTATGTGCCATCGTTTGGTGACATAGACTTTTGACTTCTTCTTGCTAATTGCTGCAATGATTTGACTAGCCACCTTCTCTACCGGCATCACCCAAAACAAGCCCTCTCCCTTTGCCATAGCTGTGTCAACAAGACCTGGTCTGACATCTGTTACGGTTATGCAACCACCGTTTCTGAAAGCCTTTTTGCGTATTGCTTCCATATAATTAATTTGGTAAGCTTTTGTTGCGCTATAGGCTGGTGCAGCCGATTCGCCTCGCAATCCTCCAGCAGAAGTTATAGCTACAAGATGACCATAACCTTGTTGTTCAAAAATGCAATACAATCTATCAATAACATATGTCCAACTTACAACATTAGTATCAATGGCAAGACGCTCAATCGCATAGTCAAGCGTGGCATTAATGTCACCAACACCTGCACACATAATAGCAAGGTCAAAGTGACCTAACTCTTCTAGAAGAGTATTTATCGCTTGTTCTATCTCATTTAAGTTTGTGACATCTGCTTTTGAAACAATGGTTTTGGACGGATACTGCTGACTTAATACATTAAGCAGGTTTGTTCGCCGACCTACAATGCCAATACGATTATCTGCATTGGCATACTTCACAAAAAGAGCTTTACCAATACCAGAGGTAGCTCCGATTATAACAATATTCATACTGTAATTTTTTGTGCAAAGTTAATGCTTGCCCATTAAAAACAGCACGTATTCTAAGACTATAAAGCATTATATCGGCAAACTCTCAAAATGTTTTGAGAGTTTGCTAACCAAAAGTAAATTCCCTACGTATATTGCTTATTGTTGTTGGTGTAACTTTCAGATAAGAGGCTATATCCTTCAAGTTGATACTTTGAACTAATTCCGGGCAACGAATTAGCAAACGCTTATATCGTTCTCTGGTTGTCATACGATAAGTATCAAGATATTGTGTATAAATTTGAGCAAAAAGACAATCGGATATAGCCTGTTTGAGTCCTTTGGCATTTACAGAATCTAATAACGTCCCCAGTTCTTTCCCTAATATTTGGAATACCTTACACGTAGTTCCAGCCACAATAGTTAACTCAGACTTTCTGCCTGTAAGACAATTCGGATAGTCAGCCACAAACTCTCCTTCGAAGGCAAAACCAGTACAGTAGTCTTTACCTTCCTCTTCGTTATTCACCATATACTTGAAGCATCCACGCTCCACATAAGCCACATATTGTGACGGCTTGCCTGCATCCTCAAATATCTCACCACGCTTCAATAAGCGCACTTCTCCATGTTCCATGCAGTAATGACGCAGAGACTCCAAATCAAGTCCGTCCTTATAAAAGTTGAACATCTTCACTTATGATTTCTTTGAGCAAGATGATATAAATTCAGCATACCTTTCGTCCATCATTCCTTTGACATAAAATCTTGCGGGCATACGAATCCAACCTCCAAAGCTTTCACTTCAGGGGAGATATAATACTTTTCTTTCGTTGAGACCTTTTCTTTAAATTTCTCCAAAAACGTATTCAATCCTGTTACAACAGCTTCAGACACACTAATATTGTTCAGTTGTGCATATCTTACAATATTATTATATGTGTTGTTATCTATAGTAATTGTATTCATAAATAATCCTCCATATCTTTTATACCGCAAATCTACAACAATTAATCCACACGGCAAAATGTTTGACCGATTAATCAAACGGCAATAAAACAAAAAACGACAATAGAGACAATGGTTGACAATTCTCTTTTAATGAGTTGTCAACCATTGTCTCTATTGTCGTTATGTCGTTTTGAATTCAAAACTCAAAACTCCTAATTCCTAATTCTACATAGCTGTAGCCGCTACCAGCCATCCGTAAACGCAGCTGCATACACCGAAGAGAAGTACGCCGGCTGTGCAGAGAGCGAGGGCTGTGCGTGTGGCGCAGTCGCTCTGGAATGTAGGAAGCGGAGTGTCTGTCTTGTTAATGTACATGCACTTTACTATCTTCAGATAGTAGTAGAGTGACGGTACGGTGTTGACCAATGCCAGGAACACTACTGCATAGGCGATATTAGAGCCCTGCTCGGCTGCTGCCATGAACACGAAGAACTTACAGAACATACCTGCGAACGGGGGAATACCTGCCAATGAGAAAAGTGCGAGTGTGAGGAGGAACGAGAGCTTCGGGTTGGTGGTGTAGAAGCCATCGAATACCGACATCTCTGTGTTGCCCTTACCGCGTGTCTCAACAACGTTGATGACAGTGAACACTGCCATGTTGGCTGCCACGTAGATGAGTACGTAGTACATCAAGGCAGTCAAGCCCATAGCCTCATTACCTACAGCAGCAAGCATGATATAACCTGCCTGTGAGATAGAACTGAACGCCATGAATCGCTTAAGCTCTGTCTGACGAAGTGCGAAGAGGTTGGCGATGGTGATGGTGAGAACGATGACGATATACATCAGAGTCTCGTAGTATTCTACCATCGGACCGAACACCTTCAGCAGGATTGTCATCAAGGCGAAGGCTGCAGCACCCTTAGAGACAACGCTCAGATAACCTGTCACTGCTGTAGGAGCACCCTCGTAGGTGTCGGCTGTCCAGAAGTGGAAAGGAACGAGCGAAATCTTGAAGCCGAGTCCGCTGAAGAAGAACACCAGACCCATGATGGTCAAGGGGCTTGCGCTGATCTTAGCAGCAACGTCGTCGAAGTAGAGTGTACCACAAGCACCGTAGAGGAACGAGATGCCGTAAAGCATCACGCCGCTTGAGAATGTAGCGGTGAGCACGAACTTGGCGGCACCCTCAGCAGAATTCTTCTTATACTTGTCGAATGCCACAAGGCAAGCCATAGGTACGGAAGCCATTTCCAGACCGAGGAAGAACATGAGGAAGTGTCCAGACGAAATCATCATGTACATACCGAGCAATGTAGAGATGACGAGCTCATAGAACTCACCCTCCTTGCGCAGCACGTCCTCACGCTCAATCCATGACTGAGCCATAACCACAACGATGAACGCTCCGGCTGTAAGGATGACCTTCATCACCTGAGCAGCTGCTGTGGCTGTATAGAGTCCTGCGAATGCCTCAGCAGGTTGGGCATTGAAGCATAATACCACCTGAGCAACCAACAAAACACATGTCAGCATGCTCAATGTAGTGTGTTTCTTCTCGCCCTTCAAGAAGAGGTCGGCGAGGAATACTATCACGAGGATTGCCATGAGGCCAGCCTCGGGTATCATATAAAAAAACTGACTATAATCCATTTTTTACTGCTGAACTGTTATTAAAGTGTTGGAATTACGCTGAGGATTGGAGCTACTGCATTGCTGATGACGTGGCTTGCCCAGATCGGGAACGTACCGAGACCAGCTACGCAGAAGATAAGGCAGCACACAGCGAAACGCTCGTCCCATGTGGCGTCGGTAAGCTCCTCGAAGTGCGGGTTCTTCACCTTCTCGAAGAGGATGAAGCCTACTGTACGGAGGATATATACGGCTGTCACAACGATGGATGTAATGGCGATGACGGTGCAGCAACGATGGAATGTGTCGGCATTCTCAAACGAACCGTTGAAGATGGTCATCTCAGCGATGAAGCCTGAGAAGCCCGGCAGACCAAGGTTGGCAAGACCGGCAATCACATAACCTACAGAGAGGAACGGCATAATCTTCATCAAACCGCCAAGCTCACGGATGTCACGTGTGTGTGTACGACCGTAAATCATACCGATGAGGGCGAAGAAGAGTGCTGTCATAAGACCGTGAGAGAGCATCTGAAGGATGGCACCGGTGCAAGACACGCGGGTCATCATCAGGAGAGCGAAGAGCACCAAGCCACAGTGTGAAACTGAAGAGTAAGCGTTGATGAACTTCAAGTCGGTCTGAACGCAAGCCGAGAATGCACCGTAAACCACTGAGATGGTGGTGAGGATAAGGAATATCCAAGCCAGATCATGAGCAGCCTGCGGCAGGAGGAACATGGCGATACGGAAGCAACCGTAACCACCAAGCTTCATAAGCACACCGGCATGGAGCATTGACACTGATGTCGGGGCACAACCGTGACCGATAGGTGACCATGTGTGGAACGGGAACAGAGCACCGAGTACACCGAAACCGATAAACACAAACGGGAAGAGCACGTTCTGGACGGCTGCCGGGATATGGTTGTTGTGGGCAATCTCAAGGATGCTCATTGTAGAGGCACCGTTGAAGAAGTAGATACCCACCAAGCCGAGGATGATAAGAGCAGAACCGCCCATAAGCATCAACGTAAGCTTCATGGCTGCATACTCCTTGCGACCTGAACCCCAGAAACCAATCAAGAGGTACATAGGGATGAGGGCAACCTCATAGAACATAAACATGGTGAAGAGGTCTATCGAGATGAAGAAGCCGTAAACACCAGTGGAGAGCAACGTGAACCACATGAAGAACTCCTTGGTAAGCGGCTTGAGCTTCCATGAAGCGAATGTACCAGTGAACACGATGATGCTCGAAAGCAGAAGCATCACAACGGAGATGCCGTCAACACCCACCTCATAGTTGATGTGGAGTGCGGGGAACCATTCCGTAGTGGCGCGGAGAATCATCTCCTCGGTATTGCCTGCTGCGCGCTCGCCGATGAAGTGGAGTGTGAGCCATACGCTCAGTGCCAAGAGGCAGGATGAACCGGCAACCATCACACCACGCACCTGATTGACATTGCGTGCGATCCAAAGACCGAGCAACATCAGGACAGGGATTACTACGAATAAACTTAATATATTCATATTTTAATTATAAGCAAAGTAATAACAATGTTAAAGCTACCGTACCTGTGAGGAACCATACTGCATACTGGCGAACGTCGCCGCTCTGCCAAGGACGGATGGTCTCGCCAGCCTCGTTGGCACCCCAAGCAGAGAAGTCGATAAGACCGTTGATGATCTTCTCGTCAATCCACTGTGCCGTGCGGCTTACGTAGCGGAACAGAATCTTGTGTGTGACGTACTGATAAACCTCATCCATGTAGAAGCGCTTGTAAGCCCAACGATGCAGACGCGGGAATGTAGCGTACATCTTGTCGGCGATAGGCTGCTTCTCACCTTTATATATATAGGTGGCGAGCGCAATAGAGAGGATTGCGATAACTGTAGAAGTGGCTGCAACCTGCGGATCGAAGTGAACGGTGTAAGCTGTACCTGCAGCGCTCACGATTGAACCGAAGCTTGCCCAGCTCCAGTCGCAGAAGCCTCCGAGGGTGGTGAAAACACCAACACCGACAGTGACAATGCTCAGGAAGATGAGCGGGAATGTCATTGCGAGAGGTGCCTCATGCGGAGTGTGGTGAGCGTGAAGCTCCTTGTTCTCTGTACCCCAGAAGATGCCGTAGTAAAGACGGAACATATAGAATGCTGTCATTGCTGCAACACCTGTCATCCACCAACCGCAAACGGGAGAATACTCGAAGCAAGCGGTGATAATCTCGTCCTTTGAGCTGAAGCCTGAGAAGAACGGAATACCTGCGATGGCAAGACATGAGATAAGGAATGTGATATGAGTGATAGGCATATACTTGCGCAGACCACCCATTGCAGACATCTCGTTAGAGTGAACAGCGTGGATGATGCAACCAGCTCCGAGGAACAGACAAGCCTTAAACATGGCGTGTGTGAACAAGTGGAACATAGAAGCCATGTAGCCAAGCTGTGCATGATTGTCGAGAACAGCTCCGTGATGACCAGGGAGACAAACGCCGAGCGCCACCATCATGAAGGCAATCTGAGAGATTGTAGAGAAGGCAAGCACACGCTTGATGTCGCTCTGGGCACAAGCAACGGCTGCAGCGTAGAAGGCAGTGAAAGCACCGACAATTACGACAACCTCAAGAGCCTGGGGAGAGTACTCAATCCATACGGGGAAGAGACGTGCAATCTGGAACACACCGGCAACCACCATGGTGGCAGCGTGGATAAGGGCAGAAACAGGAGTCGGACCCTCCATTGCGTCCGGCAACCAGATGTGCAGAGGGAACATAGCTGACTTACCAGCACCACCGATGAACATCAGCACGAGAGCTGTAGGCAGAATCATACCGCCGGCAGCAAGAGCGCGTGCGTTGTCAGCAACAGTGAAGGCAGAAGCGCCTGCGCCGTAAGCAATCTCTGTGCCTGTGAACGAGAAGTTGTAGCTTCCAGTGTAGTAACCGAAGATAAGGATACCGATGAGGAAGAACATATCGGCGAAACGGGTCACGATGAACGCCTTCTTAGAAGCGTGAACGGCTGCATGCAGAGAATAATAGAAGCCAATGAGGAGGTAAGAGCTTACGCCCACAAGCTCCCAGAACATATACATCTGGAAGATGTTGGTGGCGAGCACCAGTCCGAGCATTGACATGGTGAAGAGAGAGAGGAAAGCGTAGTAGCGCTGGAATCCCTTCTCACCGTGCATATAGCCGAAAGAATAGATGTGAACCATGAGGCTGACCGTAGAGATGACGATAAGCATCATCACCGAGATGGGGTCGAGCAGGATGCCGAGGTCGAAGTGGAGATGACCCAGCGGCAACCATGTCACGTTATAGGGGACGAAGGTTGCGTATGTGCCGTCAGCAAGACGATCGGCTGAGAAATACTTGAACGCTGTGAGGTAGCTCAATACAGTCACCAGTCCAAGCGAACTGGTACCGATCAATCCGGCTACCTTGTGCGACCAGGCATACTTCTTATTCAGGAATTCTGGCAAACCGATAACCAGGAAGCTGATCAGCGGCAACAGAAGAATCCATATTGAATATGTAAAATCCATAATCTAAAATTAATATTTCATGTTTTCAATACTGTTCACCTGATCGCTGTGGAAATTGCGGTAAACGTTGATAATAATCGCGATAGCTACGGCACTCTCGGCTGCGCTGACGCCAATGGAGAAGAGAGTCATGAAGAATCCCTCGAACTCACCGGGGAAGAGCAGACGGTTGAAAGCCGCAAAGTTCAAGTCGACAGCGTTGAGCACGAGCTCTATGGAGACGAGCATTGCTATCAGGTTGCGGCGTGTGATGAAACCGAAGACGCCGATGAAGAACAGAAGTGCGCTAAGCACGAAATAACATTCTACTGGTACCATAATTACTTGTCCTCCTTTTCTTTACGTGCAACAACGATTGCGCCTACGATACATGCCAGCAAGAACACTGAGATAAACTCGAAGGGCAATACATACTGATACTTCTCTGTGCCGAGGAGAGCCTCACCGATGGTCTGCATCGGAACTTCCTCACCCTCAACAGCGAGACTTAAGAAGCCGTTCTTGAGCTGGATGCCAGCAACGGTAACCAAACCTACGATGCAAAGCAATGCACCTGAAAGAGCGCGGCTGCCCTTGACATGCTCCACCAAGCCCTGAAGTGTGCGCTTGCTTACGAGCTGCACGGCGAAGATATACATCATCACCATACCACCGCAGTAAACGCTGATCTGAGCAGCACCCAGATAGGTGTAGTCGAGCAGGAAGTAGAGACCTGCCACTCCGAGGAGCACGAAAAGCAGGAACGTGATAGAACGCATGATGCGCTTTGTCATCACGCACATGACAGCTGAGCCAAGGATGACCACTGCCAAGATGCAAAACATTACTAAACTTGCCATTATTTTCTTACTCCTTATTTGGTTTTAGTGTTAAATGTTCCGATCTCGAAGTCGGCGCCGCCGTCGATGATGTTAGGCAGCGAACCGCCCTTATAGTCCTCCTTGTCGAGGTGAAGCACGAGTGCCTCGCGGTCGAACACGGAGTTCTCGAAATCGTTGACAAACTTGATGGCACCGAAGTTGCAGGCGTTCACGCAAAGCTCGCAGAACATGCAGTCACCGAGGTCGTACTGATAGTCGACGAGCTGCTTTTTCTTCTTACCGGTCTCCGGGTTCTCCACCATCTGCGATACAATCTTGATGGTGCCGTTCGGGCAAGCCTTCTCGCAAAGCGTACAAGCCGTACACTTCACCGCTCCGTTCTCGTCGCGGTTCATCACAAGGCGTCCGCGGTGGCGGGCAGCAATGTGAAGCGTGGTCTTGCGGTTCTCGGGATACTGCTCTGTGCTCTTCGGTGTGAAGTACTCCTTCCAGGTGGTCTTCATACCTACGGCGAGTGTCTTCACAGCAGCTCCGATTTCACCGAAATATGATTTTTTGTTTTCTTCCATTGTTTTAATGATGTTTTTAGAAGTGCCAACCGAATGCCACAACTACAGTCATGAGAATCAAGTTGATGAGACACAAAGGCATGAGGTATTTCCACTCGAGCTTAAGTATCTGGTCGATACGCAGACGGGGGAATGTCCAGCGCACCCACATAAGCAGCCATACCACGGCGAATGTCTTGCCGAGGAACCATACGATGCCCGGGATGAAGTTGAGGATGCCGTCAACGGCTTCTACGCCGATGTTGAACGGAGCCCAACCACCGAGGAACACTGTTGTGGCGATACCTGAAACTACGAAGAGATTGAGGTACTCGGCGAGGTAATAGAAGCCGAATCCCATACCAGAATACTCGGTGTGATAACCGGCTGTAAGCTCTGACTCAGCCTCAGCCAAGTCGAACGGGCCACGGTTTGCCTCGGCGTTACCTGCTACGAGGAACACGAGGAAAGCGATGATGGCAGGGATATGTCCCTTGAAGATAAGCCAACCGAAAGCACCTGTCTGAGCCTCAACGATGCCAGACACCTGCATTGTGCCGGTAAGCACCACTGCTGTGATAAGGCAGAGAGCGAGAGACATCTCGTAAGAGATAAGCTGCACAGCACCACGCATGGCCGAAACCACTGAGTACTTGTTGTTAGAGCCCCAACCTGCCATGAAGATACCAACGATACCGATGCTCGAAATAGCTGACATGAGGAACACGCCAACGTTGAAGTCGAGTACCTGAGCGCCGTTGTTCCAAGGCAGGAACGAGAATGTGCCCACCGAAGCAATAATCACGAGGAACGGAGCGACGTAATAGAGCACCTTATCGGCACCGTCAACGGAGAAGATCTCCTTGATGAGCATCTTCAGCACGTCGGCAAATACCTGGAACACGCCCCAAGGACCTACACGCATCGGGCCAAGACGGCACTGGAAGTAGGCGCAGACTTTACGCTCCATGAAGATCAAGATGATGGCGAGGATGGCGTAACCTGCGAGAATGCAGACACCAACCAGGATACACTCGATCAGTATTGTCCAGAAATCTCCAAGGCCGCAGGTTACTGCGAGGAGATTGTGGAACCAGTTTGTTACTATACTAAAGTCAAACATTCTGTCTAATGTTTATTATTAATGAATGTGCGATTAACGGTCTATGTCAGGGATAACGAAGTCGATAGCCGCACCTGTTGTAATCAAGTCTGCGATCTTCTGTCCACGAAGCATCGGGTCGAGAGCGCCGGTCAGGGTGAGGCCCATCGGGCGCATCTTCATACGATAAGGACTCTTGTCGCCCTTCGAGTCGAGATAAACGCCGAACTCGCCGCTGGCTCCCTCTACAGAGAAATACCACTGTCCCTCGGGCACCTTGATGATAGGCTTCTGCTTGATATAGAAGTCGCCCTCTGGGATATTGTCGATGAGCTGTTCGATGATGTTCAGACTCTGATAAAGCTCCTTGATGTGGCAGTAGTAGCGGTCCATAGAGTCGCAACCGGTCATGGTTATCTCCTCCCACTCCACCTTGTCGTAGAGATCGTACGGATGACGCTTACGTGTATCGTTCTTCCATCCGGCAGCACGTCCGGCAGGACCGGTCACGCCGTAGTTGATACAGTCCTCAAGACCCATCGGACCAACGCCTGCAAGACGGTTGTGTGTGATGACGTTGTCGCCGAATACGTCGAGATATTCCTGAATCATCGGACGCAGATACTTGCAGAGCTTCTTGGTGTTCTCCACGAACTTCGGATCGATGTCAGCCTGGCAGCCACCGATGCGATAGTAGTTCTGGATAAGACGTCCACCCGTTGTCTCCTCCATAACGTTGAGCACGTGCTCGCGGTCACGCATACAGTAGAGGAACGCTGTGAGAGCGCCGAGGTCCTGTGCTGTACAGCCGAGGTAGAGCAAGTGGCTGTCGATACGCTGCAACTCGTCCATGATGGTACGGATGTAGTGGATGCGGTCTGAAAGCTCGATGCCCATACCCTCCTCTATCACACCCACGAGAGCGTGGCGGTGCATCATAGCCGAGAGATAGTTCAGACGGTCTGTCAGAGCGAGAGTCTGCTGATAGGTCATACCCTCCCACATCTTCTCAATGCCGCGGTGGATATATCCGAGGTGCGGATAGATGCGCTTCACCTTCTCACCGTCGAGAACGGTCTGCAAGCGGAGCACACCGTGAGTTGACGGGTGGTTAGGACCGATATTCACGACGAAATCGTCGTCATCGAAGAGACGCTTCTTTGTAGCGACCAGATGACCGTCGCCATCCAGAGAATACACCATGGTGTAGTCTGACTCCGGCTCGTCAGTCAACGGGAACAGGTTTGCCTCCGGACTCATATCGAAGTCCTTGCGCAATGGGTAACCGTTGAAGTCGGTGCGGAGGAAGAGGCGGCGCATATCGGGATGACCGAGGAACTTGATGCCTACGAAGTCGTAGACCTCACGCTCGAGGAGCTCAGCCGACTTCCAGAGGTCCACGACCGTCGGGATGACGTCACTGCCGTCCACCTTCTTTGCGATGGTGCGTACAGAGCAACGCTCGTTGTTGTCAGTATTCTCAAGGATGTAGATACATCCGTAGCCTTCCTCGCCGAAGTCCTCGCCGATGATGGTAACAAGGTAGTCGAAATGTTTCTGGTTCTTCAGTTTCGACATCTCACCCGAGAAATTGTCGAATGAGAGTTCAATGTTTTCAAGTTTCATATCTTATACCTTATTATATTAATCAGTTAGACCTTTCTTTGCGTCGAAATCCTCGGGAACGTTGTTCACGACGATGGTCTCGCGCTTCTTCTCGCCAGCGAGTGCCTCGTTGCTGAGACCGTGCAGACCGCCCTTCGACATTGAGAGTTCCTTCTCCTCGCTGTTCATCTTGTGGTTAGCGCCACCGAAGAACTTCTCCACCTTCACCTTACGCTGAAGCTGCATCATACCATAGAGGATAGCCTCTGGACGTGGAGGACAGCCCGGAACGTATACGTCTACGGGGACAATCTCTGAGATGCCACGCACCACGTTGTACGAATTCTTGAACGGACCGCCAGAGATGGCGCAGCCACCAACAGCCACAACATACTTAGGCTCAGCCATCTCGTCATAAAGACGCTTGAAGACTGGTGCCATCTTGTTGGTGATGGTGCCGGCGCACATGATGAGGTCAGCCTGACGTGGAGAGTTACGCGTTACCTCGAAGCCGAAGCGTGAGAAGTCGTAACGTGCACAGCCCACCGCCATAAACTCAATACCGCAACATGACGTACCGAAAGTTAATGACCACAGAGAGTTGGAACGGCCCCAGTTGATGGCCTGGTCGAGCGAACCCAACACCACATTGACACCTCCCTCATGGAGCTCGTCTACAATCTTCTCAAGGCCCTTGTTGTCCTTGAACTCATCGTAAGGAATACTCTTGATGACAGGTTTTCTTACTTCCATTCCAACGCTCCTTTCCGCCAAGCGTATGCAAGGCCAAATACCAATACCAGCATAAAGAACCCAACGCTCGCAAGCGCCATGGCTCCAAACTGCTTGACAACTACTGCCCAGGGGTAGAGGAAGAGGGTCTCAATGTCGAACATCAGGAAAAGGATGGCAAAGAGATAGTAGCCCACGTGCACCGGAATCCAAGATGTTCCGCGCGTAGGGATACCACACTCAAAGGGCTGACCCTTAACCGGGTTGTACGAACGAGGACCTACGAGTTTCGCAACTACGTATGCACCCACTACCAATACAACAGCCGTCAAGATGACTGTGATTAATAAAATAGAATCCATAAAATTTTTTAAAACAATTTGTTTCTTTATCTACGTAGAATACCTGTTAAGTATTCGAATTGCAATTTTCAGTTTGCAAAGTTAGCAATAAATATTGGAAAGTTGGGTAAAATAAGGGAAAATATGCTAATAATATTGAAACATTTGTCCGTAAGGAAAATTATGATTAGCTTTGCATAACAGATTCATTGACGCCCCACCATTATCGTATCACCCTTTCTTACCAAAGGCTTGAAATCGTGACGATGAGCGTCGAGGTCTTCTTTTGATATCTTGTATATCTTCAGACTCGACGCTCTCGGAAAGCGATTGAAGAAAGGGTCTGTCGATACATACCAGGCACACTCCGCCACCTGCCTTACTTTGGGCAATTCGTCCCAAAGCATAAACAGCTTGGTCTTGCTGGCTATGGTAATGCCAAGCGCATCACTGTCCTTTATCTTGCTTATACATATAAGGTGGCGACGGATTTCACGGTCATTGCTCAGATCCGCCTCCGTCTTTGTATGCGTGACGGTCAGATGCCTACCGAACCGACGGTTTATCTCCTCCATCTTTCCGCAGAAGAGATTGCCGTGCGGCTTGTTGTCCTGCATCTGGTTGGAGAATATCCAGTAATGTATCATCTCATGTATGATGGTGTCCTCCACCTCATTCTCCGACATATCATACAGACTGCTGATAACAAACTGGAAGTCAGAATTATGCCATCCGCCGAACAACTTCCTCTTACGTTTATATCGCACCATACCCAGAAACGTACGTGCCCTGCTAAGCCTGAAGGGAAGCGGCTTCAGCTTCCCCTCAAACATCAAATCATTAAACTCCGCAAACTTCCTTTCTACGTATTCGAGTGTGACTTTCATAATGATTCAACAAAGTAACTATTAAATCCTTTAAACAACAAAATTAAGAAAAATACAGCCGGCAGCCAAATAAAAGCAAAGAAGAGATGTTAAATATTTGTACGTGCGGGAAATTATGCTTAGATTTGCATTAGTATACAATTATTTAATAACGAGCAATATGGCAGCAAGCGAAAGAAAACTCCCCGTGGGGGTCCAGTCATTCAAAGAGATAAGAAAGCGCGGACTCCTCTACGTTGACAAGACCGAAGCGATATGGAATCTTGTCAATGGGGTGAAATACAACTATCTGAGCCGACCGCGCCGATTCGGCAAGTCAGTACTTGTGGATACGCTGCAAGCCTACTTCGAAGGCCGTCGCGACCTGTTTGAAGGACTGAAAATTATGGAATATGAAAAGGAATGGATTAAGCATCCCGTCATCCGTCTCGACATGAGCTACGGCGGAGCATCCGAGGCCTCGATACGTTCCTACTTCCACAATATCTTCAAGGATTATGAAGAGAGCTACGACATCCCCACGATTTTCGAAGACTCACTCTCTGTCCGCTTCCACCGCATAATCAAAACCGCATACGACAAGACAGGACAACAAGCTGTCGTCCTTATTGACGAATACGACTCTCCGCTGCAACATTCCTGGCAAACTCCCGAGCACGAGGCATGCACGGCAGTTTATCGTGAGGTGTTCGCAATATTGAAAGCCGACGACGAATACGAGCGATTCGTATTCATTACAGGCATTACAAAGTTTACGCAACTCTCTCTATTCTCCGTACTCAACAATCTAAGCAACATCAGCTTTGAGCCTCAATTTGCCACAATATGCGGTATTTCCAAACAAGAAGTCGTAGACAACTTTATGCCCGAAATAGAGCAGATGGCAGAGTTCAATAAGTGGACAACAGAGGAGACCTTGATAAAACTCAAAGAATATTATGACGGCTACCATTTCAGCAATCTGAACATGACGGACGTATACAATCCATATAGTCTGATTAATGCCCTTTACCAAAAACGCCTTAGAAGCTTCTGGGCTTCATCTGGCGCAACGTCATTGCTGCCTAAGTTTGTCAGCGACATGGAGCTGCATCTTGAAGATTTCGAAAACTGCTCAGTGCTGAGCACCACTCTCGAATCGTCCGACGTCACCGGAGGCGGACCCGAACTGTTTCTCTATCAGTCGGGCTACCTTACCATAAAGGACTGCGACGAGTTCGGATACATATTAGGCATTCCCAACGAGGAAGTACGTCAGGCACTTAACGAGATGGTACTCCCTGCCCTTACCATGCGCAAGCAAGGCGACATACAGTCGCTACAGTCAAGCCTCTACCGCCAACTCGGTACCGGTATGCTGGATGACGCCAAGAAGACTATGCGCTCACTTATTGCCGATGTGCCTTACAGCAACAAGAAACTTGCATCCATGGACATGGAGGAACGCTACCGTCTTATCATCAGCACCATCCTCAACGCCATTGGCATACGCGTGGAGGTGGAGCGCATGCTGTCCACAGGACGCATAGACCTCGTGGCATGGCTCTCTCGCTACATTTACGTCATCGAACTGAAGCTGTCAAACAATGGCGGCATGGCAGCTGCAGAAAAGCAAATACGCAATTGCGGTTACACAGAACCGTTCAAAGGCGACAAGCGAAAAGTCATAGGATTGGCTGTTGAACTTGACAGCGAAGGAAAAGGTCTGGTAGATTGGAAAGTGGTGGAATGATCCTAACGTTTATCAATTCCGAAATATCAGATTCTCTTCCCATTAAAACATGTTATGCAGAGCGAGATTGCAGCCAATATTGCTCCCACCGCACACACGCCAGTCCATCCCTTATGAGCCCAAGCCAAACCGGCACAATATGTGCCAAAGGAGCCGCCTATAAAATAAGTGGTCATAAATATGGTATTGGCTCTGTTGGAAGCTTGTGGCATTTCCTGAATACAGCCACTTTGATTGCTTAGTTGCAGACATTGCAAACCAACGTCTACCAATATGATAGCCACAACAAGCCCCATAAAAGTGTCACCAAGCAGCCAAGCCGTTGCCCACGCCACAAGTTGCAAGCAAGCTCCATAAACGCTCATATTCCTTATGCCCAAGCGGCTTACAAGCTTGCCTACACCGCTTGCCGCTATGGCCCCGGCAATGCCGCACAATCCCAACGTTCCTACCATCTCGCTACCAGAATAGAACGGAGCTTGAGCCAACCGAAAAGCGAGACACGCCCAAATTGCCATCATGCTGCCAAAGCTGAAGGCGGCACGTACTGCATAAAGGCGTATGCGCCCATTGCTCGTCACAATATTAAATACGCTGGCCATCAAGCCACCGTATGTGCCGACATAGTTGCTCTTTATCTGTGGCATAATCTTGAGCGTGATGGCCATGCACAGCACCATCACAAGAGCCGCTATGAAAAACATTTCGCGCCAGCCCAACCATTCGCCTACATAACCGCTAACCACTCTCGATGCAAGTATGCCTGTCAGCAGCCCAGACAGAACGACGCCCATATTCCTGCTTTTGTTCTCCTTCTCGGAATATTGTCCTGCTATAGGTATGAAAAACTGCGGAATTACGGAGCAGGCTCCCAATAGCAGAGAGGCTCCCCAAATCATCCATACATTGTGGGCTACGGCTATGACGACAGCCATAACGGCTGCCACCGTCATATTCACTATTATTATGCGTCGGCGCGAGTAGAGGTCGCCCATAGGTATAAGGAAGCACAAACCAAGCGCATAGCCTATTTGGGTGACAACGGTTATTAGGTTTGCCTCATGTTGGCTCACTCCTATGTCGTGACGTATCATCTCCAGAAGAGGCTGATTGTAATAGCAATTTGCCACGGTCAATCCAGCTATAACAGCCATTGCAAGCAACAAACTGCGCTCTATGCCTTCATTTTCCTTAAGTTGTTTCATCTCTTTTTTCCTTATGCCTATAATCTTACGGATTTAACCTTTCGGATTGTCCGCAATTGCAAAATTACGAAATAAAAACATATAATCAAAAAAAATATTTGGACAGTAATAACATAACGTCCCCTTGCTCCGCGAAATCGAGCAAGGGGACGTTATTATAAATCAAAATACATCACTATGAGAACCTGTATTTGTTAAAATCAGCACAAGCTTATCATCATATTTCATATACCCAACTTTTCAAACATTTCATCAGCATCTTTATATTCTGTCACTCTTCCATGGCGAATATCATCCATTGCTTCTTCCATGCCTGACTTCTTGTTTTTATGAGTAGGTAAAATAACGACACCATTCATGGACTTCAATACTTTTATAAGTCCTGACATTACATTACGGTCTTCAACCTGTATTGTTATTGTATTTATAATCACCTCCTTTTTATTGAAATGCAACCTTGCTTATTTGCAAAGTTACATATTTTTTCCGAATACGCAATCCATTAGCTTACGCCATCATACTACCACAACATATGGATGTCCTTAATCATTTATCTATCCCCTCAACCTACACACTGCCGCCTGATACACTCTTGCATTGACGAAGTTTTGGAAGTCCTTGTTGCCGAAATAGGTCTGCACAAATTCTGTCTTCTCCTCCAACATTGCAGCCACAATGGCTATCATGTCATCATTGAAGGTAATCTGAGCCACCTGACTGTCGCCATTCTTCACAGCGTTTGCAAAATCCACGCTACCCGCAATTCTCGCCGGCAGCTCATTTATCTGTCTTTGCACCTCGTCGCGGTTCTTCCAGTCTATGTTCCCGAACAGCTCGTTAAAGTCCTTAACGATGGTTGATAAAGCCTCCATTTCCGGCACTGGCTTGCTCATAACCATTCTTATCACGCAGCCAATCCACTATAATCTTTTCAAGTCCGGTTTCTGATGTATCCATAAGCAGTCAGAGAATTATTTTCTATAAATGACACGTGAGCCGTCTTTGAATCTTATCCAAGCAAGTTCGGTTTCATATTCAAAACTGTATTGAGAATAAGATACGGTTCTAAATGTAATTGTTGGCATATCGTCCATTAACACCATTAATTTCAGTTTCACCTTTGCATCTATCATTTCTTCTGTGGCAAGCGAGTCAGGTATCTCACTTTTTATTGTCTCATATGTTTTCTCTATTGTTCCTTTCGGGAAAAGGCAATAAGTAGATTCATAACCATAAACATCATTCACAAGATTCACCAAATCCTCACGGCTACCAGTTTGTGTTGCAAACAAAGGTTCATTCAAATACTCATATTCTGTAGGTTTTTGGCCCTTAGTCTCTACCACTATAGTTGAATAAGATTTACTGATGATTGTCTTTATCTTCTTTGTCCAAACCACATCATCAAACTTATCATATTTTTCTATTGAAGAATAAATTGTTTGTGCACTTACTGTCAATGTGCACATTAAAACGAATGTTATTGCTATTAACTTTTTCATCATAATAATTTGATTTTAGTTATTATTGTTCTTTGTTCTATAATTCCATTAACAGACTTTCACTTGCCCTGTCACCACGTCCGAAATCAAGGGAAAGACCAAGTGCAAAGTTACATATTTTTTCTTAATCGTTTAATATTGTTCCGTAGGAATTGCGCTATGATTATGCAAGAAGGGCGCCATCGCGGAACAAAACACAAGGTTATCGGGCGACATATCGCCCGAATTATGAGTTTTGAATTTTGAGTTAGGAGTTATTCTCGGCTTCACCTACGATTGTGAATTATAGCTCGTTTTGAAATTGGCTGTTTTGACAGGAAGACAGGTTTTTTTGACAAGAAGACATGAAAACAGGTTTTATCCTATCAATTCAATCTATTAACTTTTGCTCAAGTTCTTACTTTTTACATATCACAGATAAATTGCAGTTTAGCGGTTAGTCTGCTATGGTAGGCAGTGCTTTGACAAAAACCTTTATC
>OLRA01001348.1_pt1 | contig 29320 bp, 13 predicted proteins | sample 1673011 | NCBI WGS metagenome assembly OLRA01 (sample SAMEA3136746, study PRJEB25190) | human gut metagenome | reverse complement strand
ATTTCTCTACCTCTGCGCAGTGCCAGATACATTGCTTCTACACATATCAGCTACTCTTCGCAGGCGCAACATAACAGTGTTGCGCAACTCGTTTGCGCGTTGTTACGGACGGCATCTACGAATTGTATCTGATGTAAGACTATACCGTAGGGTGCGACGACTCGGCGCACCGTATCAAACAACCTGCACACGCGTAACCGTAGGGGCGGTCATTGGCCGCCCACGCAACAGAAAATCGTCACGTCAATTTTCCATTTTCCATTCTCCATTATTCAACCGCATAAAAAAGGGCCGTCGGGTCAGCCCTTTTCTCTGTCCTGCTGTTTTGTCTGCCGTTACTTGATGATGTTTTCGCACCAGCGCTGCATGATCGCTGCGATCTCGGCACGGGTGGCGGTGCCGGTCGGTGCCAGACGGCCGCCATTCTTACCGTTCAGCACGCCTGCGCCGACTGCCCACTGCAGAGCCGGAATCGCGTACTCACTTGCCTGCTGAACATCCACATAGCTGAGAATATTGGTATTCTCACCCACGCTTACGTCGATACCCTTGCTCTGGGCGTAGCGATACAGGATCGCTGCCGCCTGCTCGCGGGTGACGGCTGCATTCGGTCGGAAGGTACCGTCTGCATAGCCGGTTACGACCTTATTGGACGCTGCCCAGCCGACTGCTTCGGCATACCATGCGTCAGCCTGCACATCCGAGAAGTTCGCAGCTGTGCCCTTCGGCTTGCCTTCCAGGTTATACAGGATCTGCACGAGCATACCGCGCGTCAGGTTGGCATTCGGTGCAAATGCACGGCTCGATACACCGTTCATCATTTTGTGCGTGAGCACATAATCAACGGACAGATGATACCACTTTGCAGTATCTACATCCGTAAACGGTGCGGACGGACAATCCTTGCCGCCATCGCACGGCTGGTCTGCGGTGGTCTTGAAGCCCACGCTAACCTTAGCCGACGGCATCTTAAAGGTGTATTTGCCGCTGCCGAGGTCGGTCAGGGCAACCGTCTTGCCGTTTGCGTCCGTGACAGTCAGCGTACCTTCTCCGGCAGCAGTCAGCGTTACGGTGTCGCCTGCGGCCGCCTTGGTCTTATCCGCCTTGACGGTATTCGCCAGTGCGGACGGGATCACGATGTCGTAGGTGGTCGGGGCAACGGCTCCGCCGCCGCCACCACCACCGCCGCCGCCCGTCGTCGGCGCGGTATACTTCGTCCAGCTTACGCCGAACGGAGACAGTCTGGTTACATGGAACCGCAGGCCATCGATCTCCTTGGTATGGGGAACATTCTCGATCTCGCCCTCGGAGCCGGTCTTGGTCAGCATGTGGACGATTTGGAAGGTATCCTTGCTGTCCGTACCGTTCGGATACGGCAGAACAACGTCTACGCCTTCCGCCGGGAAGTTGGTTTCGTCTACCGTAATCCACTTGCTGCCGTCATAGTATTTAAGCGCGATGTCGTAGAATGCCACGCCATCCTTCCTGCCGGTCAGTTCCGCTGCCAGCTTTGTCTGAATCTTTTCGACCGTATCCAGTTCCGGAATATTTTTGAATTTCTCCGGAACGGTCAGATCGCCGATGATTACCCGATGTGCTTCTACGCTCATATCCGGCACTGCCGTTACGTTCTTGATCGTGACGGTGTAGCTGCCGTTTGCGTTCTTCCTGGCTTCCACTGCGTCACAGCCATGCAGCGTTGCATGTTCGGCAAGTTTGCCGTTGATGCAGTCGTAGCCGTTGATGACCAGCTTGCTGATTACCGTGTAGTCGCCTGCCAGACCGACTGTGAATGTCAGATCGCCGTTTTTGCGGATTTCAGTCTCCGGCTTGGTATCGTCCGGTGTACGCTTCACATCGGAGACCTTCCAGCCGATGCCGCCGGTCGGAATGGCGAAACCTTTGTAGGGAACGAACTTGACAGCTACATCGGTCTTGCCGGTCAGGCTCGGGATAACCAGCTCGTTAGAGATGTTATTCTGATCTACACCGTTTACCATCCACTGTGCGACCATCTGCTTGTTTCGTCCGTTTTCTACGGCAGGCGTTGCCGTGAATACGATCTTGCTGCCGCGGGTAACACTTGCCGGACTGTTCTTCTGCGGCGTAATGGCCTTGCCGTTTGCCGCTGCAGCAACCGTTGTGCCGGTATCTGCATCCTGAACATCCAGGGTTACATCGTAGTTGATCGCGCCGTCAAATACGGCCTTGACCGTCGTATCCCTGCGAATTTCCGTCAGTGCCAGCGTATTGCCGGATGCAGCCTGTGCAGCACCGCCGTTAACCGACCATTCCTTGAGATAGTAGCTATTGCTGCTCGGTACTGCGGTAACAGTCGTGCTGCCGCCGCGCTTGACGCTTGCCGGTTCTGCCGACGCCGTACCGCTGCCCTCGCTTGTTACCGTAATGGTGTATGTCGGGCGCTCAATCAGCGTTGCGGAAACCTCAGTCTTTGCGGTTACATTCTTGACCGTATAAGTGAGCGGTGCATCTGCCGTATCGGTCATCTCAGCGACTGTCGAGCCGTTCCCCTGCCATGCCTGCACCATATCGTCCGTATTCTCCGGCGTTACGGTGAAGGTTACGTCCGAACCGGAGGAAACATAGCCGTCCGTGATCGTCTTGCCGTTTGCGGTGATGGCGATATTGCCGTTTCTGCCGTTCGGCACGGCGCTGACCGGAACCATTGCCTTGAAGGTGACTGCAACCGTGCTGTTTTCGGTTACGTTCAGGGTGTAGGTGCTGCCGCTGTTGGCAACCGAATGACCGTTTACCGTCCACTCGTCAATCTCATAACCCTTATCGGGTTCTGCGGTGAAGGCAACCTTAGTGCCGCCGTTGACCTGTGTGCCGGCTGCAACCGATGCACTCAGCGTGCCGCCCGCCGGCTGGCTATACGTTACTTCGTACTCTCCTGCGCTGAACTGTGCTTCAACATGATATGCCGTTACGTTCGGCTTCGTGAGACAGCCGTTCTCGACCGTCCACGTCAGCGTATTGCCGTTACCGGCAACTGCCTTGCCGTTGACCGTCCAGCCGGTCACATTCTGACCTGCTGGCGGTACTGCCGTAAAGGTGAGCGACTCGCCGCCGCGTGCGGTTGTGCTGTTCTGTCCGTTTACGGTGACGTTATCACCGGTGGTGATGTTGTACTCGACCTGCTGGAACCTCGGTGCAATGTAAATCGAGTTTGCACTGGTCGTGTTCGGATAGGTGTAGGTTTCGCCTGTGCCTGCGCTGTCATCACGCACATTATTGACGTACCAGCCTTCGATTTCGTAACCAGGCTTTACCTCTGCCGTGAACTTGATCGGCACGCTTGCCGCAATATTCGCGCCGGTAGCCGCATCACCGAGGATAGACGTTTCATTCGCCTCTGCCGCGCTGATATAGCCGCCTTCGCTTGTTTCGTCCGTCGGACCGAAGGTAATGCCGGTCACCAGCTTAACAAAGCGAACCTGAACCGTCGTTTCACCCCGCAGATTGCTCAGCGTCTTGCTCACTGCGGTATCCGCCGTGGTCTGGCCGTTGATGGTCCAGTCCTGTACGCGGTAGCCTGCGTTCGGCACCGCCGTGATCGTGATATCCGAGTCGCGGTAGAAGCTGTGCGTGCCTGCTTCGAGGTTCTCCTGCTTGTATGCGCGCATGCCCTTGCGGGTGATTTCTGCGGAAACCGTGCCGCCGTCTCCCTCGTCACCGAGCGAATCAACGGACAGGGTGAAGTCGTACTGCGGGAGCGCCTTAGACGTTGCATGAACTTCTACATTGCTTTCGATAGAGCCACTCCGGGTATAAGTGGTGTTATCATTTTCTGCTCCGTTGACATTCGTCCAACCGGTAACGTTCCAGTTGTCAGTCTCGTAGCCATCATCCGGTGTTGCCGTAAATACGATATCGCCGCTGTACTTCTCGACATGATCGCCGGTGCTCAGCGTCTTGTTACCCTGCTTTGCCGTTACGGTGATGTGAGTGTCACCGCCAAAGGTTATCACCGGCTTCTCGGCAAAGATTACCTGAACCAAGGTATCCTTCGTAATCTGGATATCATCCTTCGCTACCTTGCCCGACTGATAAGCCTGCGCATTGTCGTAATCGAATGTCTGCGTTGCACCATCAGCCGTAACCATGATTTTCTGCACGAAATAACCGTCGTTTGGTGTTGCCGTGATTGCTGCCGTGCTGTTCATATTCACATGACCGTTTTCACCCTCAGCACCAGTCAATACAACATTCTGGATACCGCGTGTGCCAGCAACTTCGACTGTGCCGTTGACCGGCGCAGCCACCGTCACCTGCGGCTTCTCCGCGATATGTGCGATAACCTCAGTGGTCTTTTCCAGACTTGCGATGGAGGCCTTTGCCGAATCCTTTGCATCCGCTTCCGCACCAGTCCATTTAGAAACATAGTAATTCTCGTTTACCGCAGCAGCAAACTCAATCGTCGAATAATTGCCAACCGTACTGCCGCTGGTAATCGCATTGCCGTTTTTAATCTTTGCGGTAACGGAAGCAATGTCTGCGTTTATCAGGTCACCCTTTGCATCCACTGCCTTGAAGGTCAGCGTTACCTCCTGCGCCGCATTGATTACAGCCGTAACCGTATGCGATCCCATGATATTGCGCAGCGTAAACTGCTTCTGCGTACCCGAATTTGCGGCTTCCTTACCATCCACCTTCCACGTCTTGACCGTGTAGTTGCTGCCCAGATTTTCCAGTGCAAACGTTACTGCCGCACCGTCCGGCACCGCATTCAGATCTGCCGCAGTGCCGTCTGCCAGCTTCGCCGAGGTCTGCACGGACGGCAAGGTGCTGCCGGTTTCCGACTCGATGTTGAAGGTGAGCTTATAGGTGCCTGCCTTGCTGAACTCTACCGCTACCTTGCGTTCCTTCTGCACATTTTCCAGTGTCAGCGTGGACTCACGGTACAAATCGGTCGTACCCGGCCAGTAATACGGCTTGTCGTCCACCACCCAGCGTGCTACCGACATACCGCTGTTCGGCGCAGCCGTGAACGTCACATTTGCGCCTTCCGCAATCTTCTGTCCGGTCGTGACTGCACCGCCGTCCTTCAGTGCTGCGGTCAGCTTACCGCCTTCGCCGCTGCTGAAGGTAATCGTATGCGAATCACTGCTGAAGGATACTTCTACGTCCAGCTTTTCCGTCAGCGCCGCTACCGTCAGTCGTTCGCCAACCTTTTTGCCGTTCGACAGAATCTCCGTCACCTTGTACTTTGGATTACCGGTAATGGACTGACCGTTGACCTTCCATTCCTTTACAAGGAAACCGTCGTTGCTCTTGGCATCAAACATCAGCCTGGTGTTCTTAGCGATGTTCTTACCGCTTTCAAACTTCTGGTCGAGGTTGCCGCTGTTGTAGCTTGCACTAAGCGAGCCGCCTTCACCGGCGCGATAGGTTACGCTCAGGGTGTCCTGCTTGACAACCAGCATGCGCTTGGTCAGATTCAGCTCGTACTTCTCGAGCAGCGACTTCACAGCCGCGTCCTCACCGTTGACCGCAATCGTTACCTCAAAGCGGCCGCTGACGTTCTTTCGATTGCCCTTGTCATCATACAGCGCACATACGGCTGTAATTGCCGACGGCAGGGAGTCACCTGTCTCCAGCGCATCCGCCTTGACCACCAATGCGCTCTTGCTGTCCGGTGCCTCTGTCGAAGTATGCTCGCTGTTATCCTTATCCCAGGTTACATACAGCTCCAACGGCTTGCGCTTTACCGTAATGGTCGTGGAGGCCAGCTTGGTGCGCTTGGAAGTATCGCTGTAATTCTGGTATGCCGTGATGATATAGGTTCCCGCCTTCTCCGGTCGGAAAGTGCTGCCATTGATAGCCGTTTCCTTACTCTCGCTCTGACCGGACTGACGCCATGTGTAGGCGATATCTCCCGTAACCTCTGTTTTGCTGCCTGCGGTAACAGCGTTTCCGTTTTTCGTTACAGTCTGCTGCTGCACGGTCAGAGCAATCGGCGTACCGTATACGCTCGTAATCTTGTTTTCTTTGCCAACAGTGCTTTCAAGAGTGTAAACGGTCTCCGTTGTGCTGGTCTCGCCGTCCTCTACACTCTGCACGCCTGCCAGATAATATACCGTATCACTTGTCAAGCCGCCGGTCGCGGTGGTCGTGATGGCATACAGACCGGCTGTCGGTGCGGTCCACGTTTTGCTGTCCGTGCCGCTGCTGTCTGTTCTGCCGACAATCGTGCTGACCGTGCCGTCCGACGTGTTCGTAATCGTCAGCGTGTACTCCACATTGCCGAGTGCAGCGCCGTTCTTTTCCGCCGTTTTCGTCGTCAGGGTCAGCGCCGTACCAGAACCCGGCGTAGAGGTAGTAACCTTATTTTCAACCGTAGTTTCCTTTGTTACCAGTGTGAACGAAGGATCCGTATAACTGCCCAGCTTCGTCTGCTGTGTGCAGGTCAGCTCGGTCCGGTCATAGCTGTTCTCTGCCTTCTTCACCAGCTGATAATACTTGACAGTATAGGTGTCCTCTTCCGCACCGGCGCTACCACTGGTCGACTTAGCCATTGTACTGAGAATATAGCGGTCAAACGTGGTTTCGTTCTCCGTCACAGTATCCTTACCGTGAATCAGGTACTGCTCGCCGTTCCGGTACTTGCTTTCGTCGTATTCCGCGTCTGTCGGTACATTCGTTGCACTGTTCAACGTAAACGCTTTTGCTTTTGCTTTTTCGTTTTCGTTTTTGTCTATCACCACGGTTTCCGGCGTAATCGTGCTCAGCACTGCTGCGTCTGCATCACCGTTCTTCCACTGATAGGTGGTATTCATGGTGAGTTCCGAACCTGCGGTATACGTCTCGCCAGTCTTTGTTACGGCGTAGTATACGGTCGATACCGAACCGTCATCTTCCTTCTTTTCACCGATGCCGACATATTTTCCCTCTTGATTGTTTACCTTGTAAACATTCAGCGTCAAGTCGCCGACTTTTACGGTGCACGGAACGGTTGTCTCTACGGATTCTGTCGTGGTTTTAACCGTGTTGAAATTGCTCTGACCGATATACGGCTTCTCCTGAGTGCCGCTGCCCTCCAAAGTACCGGATACCGTCAAACCGGCGGTTGCCTGCGGTGTACCGACCGTCAGCGTTGCCGCATCACTGTAGAACGAAATCGGCGTTGCCGACTTGGTATAACACGTTACCACGCAGCGGTACATCGCACCATTCAGTTCGCTCGTTACCGACTTTACGGTATAGGTGTCCTGCGTAGCACCTTCAATATCCGTCCACTTTCTTCCCGGCAGACGCTTCTGCCACTGATAATCCGTGCTCGAAAATTCTGCCGGAGTCGAAGCCTGCACACGGAAAGTTGTCGAGCCGTTCAGCGGAACGGTTACTTTGTCCGGTCCATTGATAATCGGACGGCTCATCTCATTCGCCAGCGTCTTGCCGACAACGATCTCGCTTTCAACCGACTCTTCCTTACTGGTATAATATCCGGAAGTGATCGTATACTGATACTCTTCGTTCGACGCAAGATCCTTCAGCTGATACGCATATTCACCACTCGGTGATTCCGATGCGTCTACGGTGTCAATCAATACGAACGGCTTATTCTTATTGTTCTCAATGTAGCGGTAAATCTTGTAATACTCCGCCGGACGGTCGCCGGATTCCCACGACAGCACCATACTGTTGGTGGTCTGCTCACTCAGCGACAGATCCTGCGCCGGAGACGGCGGTGCCGTCACATTGCTGACAACATAGCCCAGTACCGGTACTTCATCGCCGTTGAACGGTACCGTCCATGTGCCGAAGCTCCAGTCAAAGTTATAGCGCGAATCGCCGCCGCCGGTAACAGAGCCCAGCTTGGTAATCTCCTCAGTGTTTACCTTTTCGGTTCCGGCGCTTGCTCCCCAGTGATAACCGCCGCCAGCCTTGAAGCCGCCAACTACACCATACATCTGCACCGAACCCTCATAGGTGTAATCAAAGGTTACGCCGCTGCTGGTTGCAGCCGTAAAACTCTGCAGCTGTGTACCCGAATCTTTGTAATGACCAACTTTACCGGATTGCTCCGAATGGGAACCGCTCGGCAGACTGGAACGATAAGTATTCGGCTGACCGGACGTGCCCAGATGCAGGTTGCTGCCAATCTGCTGCATACCCTCGTACGCCGAAGCAGCCTTATTATAAGTATCTACCGAAACCATGTTCATCGAAGGATTACCCGGAACCGCCAGCGTCATAGAACTGGTCAGCTTCGGCGAATTGCCCTTCTTTGTGCCATCCGGATACTTCACCTGATACTCGTAATATGTCATCGGTGTTGCATACATGAGCACCATATTGTCGTTCGTATCATTAGAATACTCGACCGTTATTTCCTTGCTTGTAGATTTTGTTGCACCAACAGTAAAGGTATGACTGGTATTAAATTCAACACCGCCGCCGGTCTCAATCAGCGGTGCAACATATTCAAAGCCCGCCATGATATCAAAACCAAACGAACCGGATGCCGTTACTGCTACAGTATTATCCTTACTGTATCCGATTCCGGTCTGCGAGTTTCCGATATCGCCGTCATTCACCTCCGCAAAGTGCGGCGACGCTTCCAGAATCGCCATTACCTTCGGATCGGTGTAGCCGGTGCTGACGCTTTGGATCTTCGCAAGCATGGCATCGTTGTTTACATCTGCCGTTGCAATCGCCAGATTGCAGTTGCTCTTGTCATAGTATGTCCAGTCATCCTCCCAGCGGCTGAACGTGCTGTCCGGCGTAACCGTTGTCTGACCGCCCGAGGTGCTCGTACTCGATTTTTTATAAAGCTGACCAATCTTCAAAAACTGCTTGTCGAAGGTCTCCTGCTTGCGGTACTCAACGTAGTATACCTGTTCCATGCCCTGCTTGTTGCCGTTAAAATTGCCGACGGCATAGTCCAGAATACCGCTGTTGTTGATTAGTCGGCCGCCCAGCCAGCGGTCATGGCCCTTATCCGAGCCGTCCAGGATAGACAGCTGCTGACTGCCGTTCACCGTGCCGACTTTATACATACTGCCGGAAATGAACAGATATTCCTGGGTGTTCACGCCGTCCGCCGCAACAGCCGCTACCGCGATCGGATTCTGCACATCGTCACCCTTGGTGCCGGTATTGGTAAAGCCGTTGGTGACAACTTCGGTGGCCTTGCATTTCTCTGTCCACGAATTATCCTTCGTGCTGTACTGATAGCTGTACGCCAGCAGCTTGCTCTTGTCGAAGTCGCAGTCCTGATAATTACCATTCTTATCGTAGTAGCCTACCGCAACAACTTCCGGCGGCATACTGCCGCTCGGCGCATTGCTGACATAACCGATGGTTACGCCTGCAAAGCGGGCGCGACCGCTTGCACCGTCATTGCTGTTCAGCAGCTTCTTGTTCATCATCTGCTTCCAGCTTTTATTGTTGTTGTAATCGTAAACCGTCAGATAGGATTTCTCGTAGTCGGTATGACCGTCATACGATTTCTCCTTCAGGTCATTGACGTTGACCGTCATTGCCAGCTCGTCGATACCGTCCATATCCACGTCGCCGACTTCCATATCAACGCTCAGATGCGCACGCAGCTCGTTATCGCCGTTGCCGTCGTGGTACAGCATGGCCTTCAGCGCGTCTCGGCCGCCGTCGATGACGTCACCGAGGTTGATCACGCGACCGTTGTCAGTCAGTTTGCTGCCGCTGAACGTATACTCCTTAATGCTGTCTACAGTAGCCGTATCCTTGTTATTGCCCGGCGTATAGATCATCAGCGTGTCCTTGCCGTCACCGTCAAAGTCGCCTGCGGCCAGACTCAGCATAGCGCGGGTCTGGTAGAATTTCAGTTTCTTGATGTATTCGGTGTCGTTACCATCTCCAATCTGGACAACATTCGATACTCTGCGGTCCTTGTTCGTCACATACAGACGAAGCCGTTCCGAACTTTTATCAAATACCAGATTCGCAATGTATTCATCCTTGCCGGTGCCGTTCGGATCAAACGCCACAGTCGCAATACGCTCGGCATTGCCGACATTGGTCGAATTGCTCCACCGGAACGTAGACATCTGACTGCCCTTGCCGTTGGCTGCGCCCTCGTATGTCGTCTGGAACTCATCCGAGTCCACACCGGCTACAACCAGCTCGTGGTTCTGGAACAGCGGAACCCATCCCAACGTGCCGTATGGGTTATTACGAAGTGTGGCTGCGTCTGTTATGCCCGTTTTTTCTTCCGTGGGCAGACCAAAGCCGTCTCTTGCTGCTGCAGTATCCGCTGCCGCCGCCTGCGGCAGCACGATCTGCGGCAGCAGACCCGCCAGCATACTGCATATCAGCAGCAAACTGCAAATTCGTTTTTTCATCTTTCTTCCTCCTTGCCTTATGAAATAAACGGTTTCCACGGCTTTCCCCTTGCTTTACCGCGGAGCACCGTCCGAGGATACAGGTATTTCACCGTACTTTCAGTATAAGGGCAAAAAGGCGGCGGACGGCGAAGGTACCAAATTTGTTACCTTCGCCGTCCGCTGTAAATATTCAATTATTGCTCCTCGAGCCGATATCCGCTGCTGCGGTACGAATTGACCGTGACCCTCGCATCCTCGCCGCCGAGCTTCTGCTTAAGCCGTGAGATCGTCATGCGCACGGCATGCGGGTCGGCTCCCATCGGCTGCTGCCAGACCGCCTCGTACAGCTCCTGCGCGCTGACGCTGCGGTTCGGGTGCCGCGCCAGATACAGCAGCGCCGCAAATTCCTTCTGCGTCAGGTTCAGGTCGGTCTCTCCGATGTACGCGCGTCCGCTCAGCAGATTCATCTGCAGCGGGCCAAGCCGTACTGCGCGTTCCTTCGGGTGCGCCGCACGCAGACGCGCTTCCACGCGGGCCATGAACACCTCCAAATCATACGGCTTTGTCAGATAATCGTCTCCGCCTGCGGTCAGACCCTTGACGATATCCTCATTTTCGCCCATAGCGGTCAGGAACAGGATCGGCACATCGTATTCCTGCTTGATCTCGCGGCACAGCGCCACACCGTCGCCGTCCGGCAGAAGAATATCCAGCACGATCAAGTCCACCGCGTGAAAGCACAGCAGCTCCCGGCACTTGTGTGCAGTTTCCGCCTGCAGGGTGCGGTAACCGCGCATGTGCAGTGCCGCATCGTTGATCGCCATGATGTGCGGGTTGTCCTCCACCAGCAAAATCAGTTTATCTTCCACAATCGTTCTCTCCTTGTGTTTTGAGCGGCTTTTTCGGCAGTTCGAGCCGGAACACCGTGCCGTCTGTATCGGTGTGCTCCACCTCGAGCAAGCCGTGGTGAATCTTCATTGCATCCGCGCAGATCGTCAGGCCGATACCGCTGCCTCCATCACCGCTGCAGCCCTTCTCAAAGATATGCGGCAGCAGGTCGGGCGCAATGCCGCTGCCGGTGTCGCTCACACGCAGGCACACCCATTCGCCCTCGTCCGCAATGCGGTAGGCGATCACGCCGTTCTCCGTGTGACGGTTGGCATTGACCGTCAGATTGATGAGCACCTGCAGCAGCATTTCCGTATTGCCCCAGAGCGTAATGCCCTCTCCACTGTCGCTTTCCAGCCGGTTGTGCTTCTTTTCCAGCATCGGACGGCACACATCCACCGCGCCGGACAGCAGCTGCGCCGCGTCAATGACGCCCATCTCAATATCGGGTGAGCCGCCGTTGGCGAGGTCGATCAGCCGCGATACCAGCGCAGAAAGCCGCTGCGCCTCGGACGAAATGGTCTGCATGTGTTCATGCGCATCCGCGCTGACCGCTCCGGTGCCAAGCTGCCAGTCGGTCAGCTGCGCATAGCCGCTCATGACCGTGAGCGGTGTTTTCAGTTCGTGCGCCATCTGGTGCAGAAATTCGCTTTTCAGCCGGTTGAGCTGGGTCAGCACCTCGCGCTGACGGCGGCTCTCGGACAGCTCCTGTTCCCGGCGGTTGATCTTCAAACTGATGGCTCCCGCGATCAGGAATACGAACACCAGCAGATACGGCGGTGCCGCTCCGTGGCGCGTAATGGTCGTCACAATGCGGCCGAATACCGCCTCGTATACATTCGACCCGAGCAGCAGCAGATAGCCGAGCAGAACGAGCACGTCGTCCCACTCAAGCCGCCGGATACGCCAGAACCGCCGAATCAGCTGTACGACCAGATACAGGAAAAACGGCATCGAGAGATAATACCCGATCCTGCTCAGCGGTGCGATATCCTGCGTCGGCAGGATAAAATGCGCCGCCGCCAGCACGGCATACAGCACCGCATAGCACCGCACAACAATCGGCTTCGCCAGCTTTTCGTACAGGCTTTGCAGCAAAAGCAGCAGAAAACACGGCTGCAGCGTAATCATCAGCACCAGAAACCGATATGGAACTGCCCAGTTGTAATTTGCAGGCAGCAGATGCAGCACATAGAAATTCTGGTCGCGCAGGCCGAGCAACGCGCAGATAACCGCGAGGAAAACATACTTGATCTCGCCCTGAAAGACCGCAAACAGCAGAAAATACATGCCGAACAGGCACAGCGAACCGCCAAGCACCAGGGAATACAAATTCCGGCTTCGGCGCATGTGGTCGATGTTCTCCGCAGTGGACAGATGCATCTGCGTCAGACCGCCGCCTTCGCGGTGCACGAAATTCGCATACTGACAGACCACCTCGACCGTGCCATCCTCACCGGTGTAAATCGGTATGAGCATGTAGTCGATGCGCGGCTCAGACTCCGCCGCAGACGCCCCCACCTTGCCGATTTCGAGCACTTCACTGCCGTTTACCAGCACGCGCGTGCTGTAATCGAATGAGTAGCCGCCGAGTGTCAGGTATTGTTTCGGCTGCGCGTGTATTTTCAGCCGATATGAGCCGTATGGAATGGATTCGTCGCGTTCTCCCGGTTGGGCAGCGTCCAGCTCTGCGCCGCTGCCGAGCACCTCAGGATAGAACGTCCATTCACCGTCTATCTCATATACCGCCGACGAAAAGTCCGCTGATGTTGCATCCAGTACGCCGTCCTGCGCTTCCATTGCGCTGAAATCTCCCGATCGGTTGGAAAACAGCAGCATCAGCAGCACAAAAACCAGCAGGATAGCCGCCGTTATCGATATATAGCGCATTCGTTTATTCTTCATGGGCAGATCCCCCTTCAAATCTCATTATAGGAGAAAAAGCCCAATGATTCAACAAGTTAATTTTTCGATTGACATAATGGAGAATGGAAAATGGAGAATTGAGAATGAACGTAAAGATTACGTTATACTGTAGGGCGGGGTGCCCTCACCCCGCCGTTTGTAAATCACTTGCAATCGTGTAACCGTAGGGGCGACCAGTGGTCGCCCACGCATCCATTAAACCATAGTGCGGGAGGCCAATGGCCTCCCCTACGAGATTAATGTTGCCGATGAATTTACATCCGGCGGGGTGAGGCAGAAGGTGAATTGCGGCAAAGCCGCAAGAGAAGCCACTCTGGTGTACCCCGCCCTACGATTACATTTCATCTTCCATTCTCCATTTTCAATTTTCCATTTTCGTATCATTACATCTCAATTTTCCCAAAGAAAAACCGGCCGCTCACGCAGCCGGTTTCAATTTCACAAAATGCAGGGAATGTTATTCCTTGTTCAGCGCCTCCAGACGAGCCTTATTCGCTGCGATAACCTTTTCCTGTACCGGAACCGGTGCCTCATCGTAGCGCTCGAACTGGGAAACAAACGAGCCTCTGCCCTGCGTCATGGAGCGCAGCTTGATCGCGTAATCGCCAAGCTCTGCCATCGGGCACTCGGCTACGATCTCCTGCTTGCCGCCGTCGAGCGGATTCATGCCCATGATGCGGCCGCGGCGCTTGTTCAGATCGCCGATAACATCGCCCATGTAGGAATCCGGGATAACGACCTTGAGCGAGCAGACAGGCTCGAGCAGAACCGGATTTGCCTGCGGGATACCAGCCTTGTAGGCCAGACGGGCCGCCATCTTGAAGGACAGCTCGTTGGAGTCTACATCGTGGTAGGAGCCGTCGAGCAGGGTTGCACGCAGACCAACCATCGGATAGCCGGCCAGAACGCCATGCTCCATCGCCTCGCGAATGCCCTTGTCAACTGCCGGATGGAAGTTCTTCGGTACGGAACCGCCGAAAATCTTCTCCTGGAACAGGTAATCGCCCTCGGCATACGGTGCAAATTCCATCTTAACGTGGCCGTACTGACCATGGCCGCCGGACTGCTTCTTATGCTTGCCTTCTACCGTAACAGCCTTGCGGATCTTCTCGCGGTACGGAACGATCGGGTCGGTCAGCGTAACCTCTACGCCAAACTTATCCTTCAGCTTGGAGCACAGAACGTCCAGATGAATATCGCCGGCACCGGAGATCAGGTGCTGCTTGGTTTCCGCGTTGAACTCGGTATCGAAGGACGGATCCTCATCATGCAGACGAGCAAGACCGGTGGAGATCTTCTCCTCAACGCCCTTTACCTTAGGCGCGATTGCCTGCGTGTAGCACGGCGGCGCAATCTCGATCGGCTCAAGCTCAACCTTGCGAACGCTCATCGAAAGCGTATCGCCGGTCTTGGTGGTAACCAGCTTGGAAACCGCGCCGATGTCGCCGCAGCCGATCACCGGAACCTCGGTCGTCTTTTTGCCGCATACAGTGAAGATGTGGCCCATCTTCTCGTTTGCATCGGCACGCTTGTTGACCAGCGTCATATCCTGCTTGACCTCGCCGGACATAACCTTAAAGTAGGAGAAGCGGCCGTACTGGTCAGCGACCGTCTTAAATACAAATGCACAGGTAGAGCCGTTCGGGGTGCAGTTGATCTCAATCAACTCGCCCTTTTCGTCCTCGCAGATCTCGACCGGCTTTTCATCGGGAGACGGCATGTAGTCCGCAATGCCCTTGAGCAGTGCGTAGGAGCCGATACCGGTTGCAGCAGTGCCGCAGAATACCGGCGCGAGAACCAGATCCTTCACACCCTGACGGATACCGGCGATCAGCTCTTCATCCGAGAACTCTTCGCCTGCGAAGTAACGCTCCATCAGGTCCTCAGACAGCTCGGCGATGTTCTCGCACAGTGCTGCACGGTGCTGGTCGATACGGTCCTTCATGTTGTCCGGGATCGGGATCTCGACACGCTTGTTGCCTTCCATGCGGTACGCCTTGCGGATAACGCAGTCCACAATGCCGACGGTATCGCGGTTGCCCTCAAAAATCGGGACAACGATCGGCGCTACCGATACGCCGAACTGCTTCTGCAGCTTGTGCAGAGAGTTATAGTAATCCGAGTTTTCCTCGTCGATCTTGGAGATGTAGAACATACGCGGCATTGCGTGCTCCTCACAGTGAGCCCAAGCCTTTTCGGTGCCGACGCCCGGACCGGACTTGCCGGTTGCGACGATCAGCGCGGACTCCGCAACGCGCAGTGCGCACTGCACTTCACTTTCAAAATCAAAGAAACCCGGGGTATCGAGCAGATTGATCTTGCAGCCGTTCCACTCTACCGGCGCTACAGCCGTGGAAATGGAAAACTTGCGCTTGATCTCTTCGGGATCATAATCGCTGACGGTGTTGCCGTCCGCGATCTTGCCAACGCGGTCGGTTACACCGGCGATATTGAGCAGGCTCTCGACCAGCGAGGTCTTGCCGTCGCCGCCGTGACCCATCAGACATACATTACGGATCTTGTTAACCGGATAATTCGCCATAGTTTATATTACACTCCCCTGCCCTAACCTGTCATCGTGCCCTGCCGGCACGTTATACTCCTGGGCGCTTTGTTTCGCGGGAGCAATCCTCTCTTTGCGGGATCGTTCCCCTTCTTCGTTATTATACACCATACAAACCAGGTATGCAAGCAGTTTTTTGTGCAATTTTCATGTAGCATTTTTCACAACGCCGTCGAATAACAGCGGCGGCCACTTAGTGTACGTTTCGCACACATTCTGATAAAAAATCCGAATTTTCCTTTGTTTTTTGCATTTCTGAAAGATTTTCAGCAAAATCACTCGCTTTTGTTTATTTCTTACAAATAAAATGATATAATTTTAGTGCTACTTCACAAAGGAAGAAAAAACACCCTTCGCACAATCTGACAAAGGGAAGCCTGTGACGGCATTTTGCACAGCTGGCCGTTCCGCCGATCTCAGGCAATATTCTGCCGCAGTTTTACAACACGATAGACGCATCTCCGGCGGTCAAGCATTTTTGCGGTATCTCGAATATCGCAGTAACTGAGAACGGAGAATTAACATAACGGTTGCATTCTCCATCCTCAATTCTCCGTTTTCCATAAAAAAGCCGCTTACCTGTCGGTAAGCGGCTTTGGGCTTCTTTAGTTCAGGAAATCCTTCAGCTTCTTGGAGCGCGACGGATGACGCAGCTTACGCAGGGCCTTGGCCTCGATCTGGCGGATACGCTCGCGAGTTACGTTGAATTCCTTGCCAACCTCCTCGAGGGTGCGGGTATGGCCGTCCTCGATGCCGAAGCGCAGGCGCAGAACCTTTTCCTCACGCGGCGTCAGAGTCTTGAGCACCTCAACGAGCTGCTCCTTGAGCAGCATAAAGGAGGCCGCCTCTGCCGGTTCCGGCGCGTCGTCATCCGGGATGAAGTCGCCGAGGTGAGAATCCTCCTCCTCGCCGATCGGCGTCTCGAGCGATACCGGCTCCTGCGCGATCTTCAGGATGTCGCGCACACGGTCAACCGGCATGTTCATCTCCTTGGCGATCTCCTCCGGGCTGGGATCGTGGCCCAGCTCCTGCAGCAGCTGGCGGGAAACGCGGATAACCTTGTTGATGGTCTCAACCATGTGTACCGGAATACGGATCGTACGCGCCTGATCCGCAATCGCACGGGTGATCGCCTGACGGATCCACCACGTTGCGTAGGTAGAGAACTTAAAGCCCTTGGTGCTGTCGAACTTCTCAACTGCCTTGATCAGACCGAGGTTGCCCTCCTGAATCAGATCGAGGAACAGCATGCCGCGGCCGACATAGCGCTTTGCAATGGAGACAACCAGTCGCAGGTTCGCCTCAGCCAGACGCTTCTTTGCACGGTCGCCGAGCTTGATATCCTTCTCAAGCTGTGCGCGCTCCTCCGCCGGAATGGCATCGCCTTCGTTTGCGATACGCTCTGCGGCCTCGTTGCCCTTCTGCATGCGCTCTGCGAGCGTTACCTCCTCCTCAGGAGACAGCAGATCGACCTTACCGATCTCCTTCAGATACATGCGGACCGGATCGTCAATGGCGAACGTCTCAGCCATGGCAGAGGTATCGACCAGCTCTTCCTCCGGAACCTCTTCCACTTCCTCCGGCTCAAAGGAGTCGTCATCGTCACCGATGACCTTCTCCAGCACACCGTTCGTCTCGACCTCGATGCCCATGGTCTCGAGCGTCTCGTACACCTTGTCGATGTCCTCACTCGACAGCTCCAGATGGCTCAGTGCATCCGAGATCTCCTTGAGGGTCAATCGGCCGTTCTTCTTGCCAAGCGCGAGCAGGTCGCGCAGGATCTGCTGCTGTTCTGCCTGCTGCTCCTGTGCGTTTGCGGCTGCATTTGCGTTTGCTTTCGTCATATCGTTTGTCCTCCCGCGTTTTGTTTTTTGATGCGTCCGAATGTAAGCAGCGGGTCCTCTCCCGCCTGCGTAATGGTTCCATCCTTGACGCGCTGCATTCGTATGGTGTTTATGTATTCCTGCAGTTCCCCTCGATGCTCTCCGGCCGGAATGCCGGGTTCGAGTATCGCGGACAGCAGGCTCATTTCGTTAGGCTCCAGCCATCCCTCAAAGGACAGCACATCGACCATCTGGTCGTTTCGGTTCAGCTCCAGCACGCGCTCGTATATCTTACGCAGCACCGGTGCGGAAAACCACGCCGGCTGCAAGTCCTTTTCGGCAACGGCAATCAATTTCTGGTCCGAGAACAGAAGTCTAAGCACGTTCTCCTCGGCCTTTGCGGATTTCATGTCGGTATACGCCAGAGACCTGTCCTTCGGCTGCGCCAGTCCGACCGGAGAGCGTATCTCACGCCGTTCGGCGGCCTTTCGCCGCTTGCGCTGAATGCCTAGTTCGCGCCGAACCTCAACGTTCATGGCTTCGGCGGTCACGCCTGCCATCTTGGCGGCACGTCCGGCGTAGACCTCGCGCTCGATGGTGCTCTCGATGCCGGCGAGCATGCGCGCTGCATCTCTAAGGAACAGCACGCGTGCTTCATCATCCTCAAGATCGTACTTTGCGGCGATCTGTTCAATGCGGAACGCGTTGTGGTCCTCGCTGCGTTCAATCAGATTGCGGAACGCATCCGCGCCGCGTGCCTTGATGAATTCATCCGGGTCCTTGGCCCCCGGAATGCGCAGCACCTTGACCTGCAGATCACATTTTTTCAGAATATCGATCGCGCGCTGTGCCGCCGCCTGACCGGCTCCGTCCGCGTCATACGAGATGATAATGCGGTCGGTATGCCGCGCGATAATGCGCGCCTGCTCCTCGGTCAGCGAGGTGCCAAGCGATGCAACCGCGGAATCAAATCCCGCCTGATGCAGCGCGATGACATCCATATAGCCCTCGGCTAAGATAAAATAATCGTTCTTCGTGCTTTTTGACAGGTTGAGCGCAAACAGATTGCGGCTCTTGTGGAAGATCGGCGTTTCCGGCGAGTTCAGGTACTTCGGCTTGGAATCATCCAGCACACGGCCGCCGAATGCGATCACATGACCGCGCACGTCGATGATCGGGAACATGACACGGTTGCGGAACCGGTCGTAAATATGTCCCTTTTCGCTGCGGCTGACCAGACCGGCGTCCATGAGTTCCTCGCGCGTGTAGCCTTTGGCCGTCATCGCATCGATGAGCGCGTGGAAGGAATCCGGTGCATAGCCGAGTCCGAAACGGTTCATCGTCCTTCGGGACAGACCTCGGTTGATAAAATACTGCTGTGCGGTTCGGTTTTCCGGCCGCCAGAGTGTGTCATAATAATAGCGTCCAGCATCCCTGCAGAGCGCGTACAGACGCTCTCTGTGGCGCGCCGCTTTGCGCTCGGCTTCGCCCTGTTCGGGTATCTGCATGCCCGCCCGCTCGGCGAGATAGCGTACCGCATCCGGGAAGGTCAGACCTTCCGCCTTCATAATAAAGGTGATGACACCGCCGCCTGCGCCGCAGCCGAAGCAGTGAAAGATCTGCTTGTCCGGCGAAACCGAAAACGAACCGGTTTTCTCATTGTGGAAGGGACACAGACCGAAATAGTTCGCGCCGCTCTTTTTCAGCTGCACATATTGCGAAACGATCTCTACAATGTCGTTCCGCGCGGACAGCTCGTCCAGAAATATACGGTCAAACGGCATTTCGTGCCCCTCCTTCCCTATTTATCGAACGAAAACGAATATATGATACCCATTTTCGTTAATCCTCAATCTTATTCCAGCTTTTCGGAATAAATAAATTCTTATAAACCGCTATCGAGTAGCGGTCGGTCATGCCTGCAACATAGTCGCACGCGATCCGCTCGAGCGCCTCCCCCCGGGCCTGCAGCACGAAGTAATCATCCGGCAGCTCGTCGGGATGCTCGATAAAATATTCGTACAAACTGCGCAGCATGGATTTTGCGCGTTTTTCCTCGCGCTGTGCAGCCGTGCCGTGGTACACATGATCGAACATGAACTGCCGCAGCTCCATCATGTCCGCGTGCATCTGCTCGTCCATGCCGATCTCCAGATACCGCTGACCGTACTCGATCATCGCCGTCACCAGCGTGTCAATGCGCTTGCCGTGCGTCTCACCCAGGCGTTTCCTCAAATGCTGCGGAATATCGTTCTCGCGGATAATGCCCGCGCGTACCGCGTCATCAATATCATGGTTGATGTAGGCAATGCGGTCGGCAAAGTGGATAATGCGGCCTTCCGGCGTACTCGCCTTGCGTCTGCCGGTATGGCAGACAATGCCGTTGCGCACCTCGCGCGTAAGGTTCAAATCCTCGAGCACATCCACAACGCGCAAACTCTGCTCGTTGTGCCGAAACCCGAATGGACAAGCCTCGTCAAGCGCCGCCTCTCCGGCGTGGCCGAACGGCGTGTGCCCGAGATCATGTCCAAGTGCGATCGCTTCGGTCAAATCCTCGTTGAGTCCGAGCGCCCGCGCGATGGTCCTCGCAATCTGCGCGACCTCGAGCGTATGCGTCAGCCGAGCACGGTAGTGGTCACCCTCCGGCGAGATAAATACCTGCGTCTTGTTGCCCAGCCGCCGGAACGCCTTTGAATGGATAATGCGGTCCCGGTCACGCTGAAAGCAGGTGCGGTACGGACACGGTTCCATCGGGCGCAGCCTGCCTGCGGAGCTGTCCGCAAAGGTCGCCCACGGCTCAAGCACCGCGTGCTCGCGCTGTTCGTTCTGCTCTCGAATGGTCATATGTACCGCCTCCTCAGCCTCGGAGAATCCGTCACATAATAGTTATACGAAACGAAATCTGAAAATCCTCTTTTTTTCACAAAAATTTTTTCAGAATTTTGTGAGCCTTGCAAGCCGATATTTACTTGACACGCCGACCCATGAATCGGGTCTCCATGACCTCGGCGTAGCCCTGCCCTGCCGTGGCTTCGGCAAGCGCCCGATTGAGCTCGTCCTCCCGACCGGCGGGCAGCGTCACGGTCAGCGTTACATCCGCGCCGTAGTCGGTCTCCTCGACCGCGCAGTCGTGATCAGGCAGCAGGTGCAGAATAATCTCGTACAGATTGTACGGGCACGCGATGAGCGCCACCGTGTACAGGCTCATTCTCTGCGCACCGGCCGCCGCGACAGCCACCTGCGCACCCTGCGTGTACGCGCGGACCAATCCGCCCGTGCCGAGCAGAATACCGCCGAAATAGCGGGTGACAACGCAAACGCAGTCAGTCAGGTTCTCGTGGCGCAGCACCTCGAGGATCGGCATGCCTGCCGTTCCCTGCGGTTCTCCGTCATCCGAGTAGCGCATCACATTGCCTTCACGGAGAATGTAGGCGTAGCAGTTGTGTGTCGCGTCCCAGTAGGTCTCGCGCATCTCCTTTATCTTCGCTACCGCCTCTTCGGCGGTTTCAACGTGCCACAGCCGTCCGGTGAACTTGGAGCGTTTTTCTTCAAATTTGTCCTCGCCGTAATCGGCAAAAGGCACAAAGTAGTCTTTTTCCATCAGCAAATCCTTAAATAATTAGGAATTAGTAGTTAGTAATTGCGGTATCGCGCCATGCGCGATGATTCAAAATGCGCTTCGCGCACCTTAATTTCTAATTTCTCATTACTAATTACTCATTATCCATAATGTATGTCGAAACTCTGCCGTAGGTCTTATCATCCACGACCGCCTCGACAATCGTGCCTTCCGCGGCATAGTCGGTCGAGTCGATCTGCGCTTCACGGTGCAGCATATCGAGCACGGCGCCGTCGCTGTACGGGATGCACAGCTTTACCTTATGCTTGCCCTTGCCGAGCGCCTTTTCGATGGCAGTCAGCAGGTCGTCAATGCCCTCGCCGCTCTTTGCGGAAATCTTCACGCCCTCATCCGGCCGAATGAACGGAATGACATCCGGATCGCACTTATCCGCCTTGTTGTACACCATCACGCGCGGAATATCCTGTGCGCCGAGCTGTGCCACAACCTTATCCACAGTCTGTGCATGAATCTGCCAATTTTCGTCCGAAACGTCCACAACATGCAGCAGCAGATCGGCATACGCCAGCTCCTCGAGCGTTGCCTTAAACGCCGATACGAGATGATGCGGCAGCTTGCGGATAAAGCCTACGGTGTCGGACAGGAGTATCTCCTGTGTGTCCGAAATGCGCTTTTTGCGCGTGGTCGGGTCGAGCGTATCGAACAAGCGGTCGTTCGCCTCGATGCCCGCACCGGTCAGGGTGTTCAGCAGCGTGGACTTGCCCGCATTCGTGTAGCCGACAATGGCAACCAGCGGCAGCTCGGCCTTTTTGCGCTGGCGACGCTGCACGGAGCGCACCTGCCGCACCTGCTCCAAGTCGCGGCGCAGCTTGTCAATGCGGCTGCGGATGTGACGGCGGTCGCTCTCCAGCTTGCTCTCACCGGGGCCGCGCGTGCCGATGCCGCCGCCGAGACGGCTCATCGCCTTGCCCATACCTGCCAGACGCGGCAGAATGTACTGGTACTGCGCCAGCTCGACCTGCAGCTTGCCCTCGCCGGTGCGCGCACGCTGCGCGAAAATATCGAGGATGAGCGCCGAGCGGTCGAGTACCGTGCGGCCGGTCAGCTCCTCCAGATTGCTCATCTGCGACGGCGACAGCTCGTTGTCGAACAGGATCAGACTTGCGTCGTTCATCTCGGCAAGCTGCTTAACCTCTTCCGCCTTGCCCTCACCGATAAACGTGCGGGCATCCGGCGCCGGACGGCGCTGCAGCGTCATCGCAACGGCCTCCGCACCGGCAGTCTCCGCCAGCGCGCGCAGCTCGTCCATCGTGCGCTCGTCCGCATCCTGATCGGTGTTGAAGCTCGGACACGACAGACCGACCAGAACCGCCCGTTCGATCTGCTTTTCTTCTGTTTGATTGGTAAACGGCATGGAAAATTCCTCCTTGCTGTTAAATTGTCCTCTATATTTATTACACCCAAACGCAAAACCGTACAAGACTTGATTTTCCGTCCGATTTGCGGTAATATAAAGGTAAACAAAGTGAATATTTTTCCGTCACGGTTGGCCGTGGCGGATTTTTTGTTATATAGAAAATGCCCTATCGTTGTAAGTCAGCGCACCCTGCGGTAACATCTGTTATCAAATTAAACTCGTAGTTGCTGTCCATAACAACGCGTAAACGAGTTGCGCGGCACAGATATGCCGCGCCTGCGCAGAGTAAACCGTCTGTGTAGCAGTATGGTATCCGGCACTGCGGATAGCTCGGGACATGGGAGCACACTGTGCTCCCCTACGGTAGAAAAAATCCTCTGCCGTTCCCCTATTTCGGAGCGGTCGCCGGTCTCTGGTCTGCGCCAAGCTAAGAAACAAAGGGAAACGGGAGTTAAGAGGGTAGAAACCGCAGGTGTCTACCCTCTTGCCCACCGCCGTGGGTACGGCGAATCTCCTGCCGTCCGCAGACGGCAACTCTCCGCTGCGGTTCAGCGAAAAACTTTCCGCCCGGACAGGATGAACCGCCTGCGCGGTTCAAGCGCACCAGACCGCCTGTGCCGCAAACACCCTTCCGCAATCTGCAAACAGATAACGAAAAAGCCACCGAAAACACGTTTCGATGGCTTTTCTCATTACTTGTCCAGATTGAAACGCTTCTTGAAGCGATCAACACGTCCGCCGGTGTCTACCAGCTTCTGCTTACCCGTGAAGAAGGGGTGGCACTTGGAGCAAACGTCAACGACGATGTTCTCCTTGGTGGAGCCGGTCTCAATGACATTGCCGCAGGCACAGCGGATCGTGGTCTGCTTGTAGTCGGGATGGATGCCCTGTTTCATGTTGTTTCACCTCTTTCCACGGATATGTTTACATATCTCCAACAGTCGTAAAATTATCTTACCACATGTTTTCCGAAAATGCAAGCATTATTTTTCATAAATCAGATTTTCTTCTTTCCAGCCCTCGAGCACGGGAATCATGGACGCAGCAAGCTGCTTTGCGCCTGCCAGATCGTGCAGCAGATAATTGCCGCACTCAATGCGGCTCGCGCCCGGAATCTCGCCTTCGTAAGCGGCGATAAACGCCATGCTCTCCTGCACGAGCGCAATCGCATCCGACGGCTTCATATCGCGCACAAGGAAGTAGAAGCCGGTCTGACAGCCCATCGGGCCGCAGTAGATGATCTGATCGGCAAACTTCGAGTTGCGTGCATACGTTGCAAACAGGTGCTCGAACGTATGCCCCGCCGCAGGCTGGATGTAAGTGCCCGCATTCGGATACACCATGCGAATGTCATAGGTGGTAATGTCACCGTCGATACGCGAGGTATACATACCCGGCTTCAGTTTGTCATGGTTTACTTCAAAGCTGGCAATTCGTTTCATGCCTTTGCCTCCCTTTCAACACCAAGGAATCGGAGCTCCGTGCGGTATTCGCGCCAGAGCAGGATATACGAGATAAAGAATGCCGCGATCTCCGCGATCGGGAACGAGTACCAGACGGCATTCAAGCCGAACTGCTGACCCAGAATCCACGCCGCCGGAAGGATAACGACCAGCTGACGGCAGACAGACACGATCAGACTGTTCATGCCGCGTGCGGTGGCCTGAAACAGCGTGGAGTTGATGATGCCGAACGCCGCGCCGAGGAACGACAGGCTGATGGTCTTGAGCGCCGGAACGCCGACCTCGATCATCTCCTGTGCTGCCGCCGCATCGGACTTGTCCACAAACAGCATGAGCATCTGCTCGGGCAGCAGCTGGAACAGCACCAGACCAAGCGCCATAATGACGACAGCCGCCGTCAGCGTGATCTTATAAGCACCCATCAGGCGCTTGCGGTTGCGTGCGCCGTAGTTGTAGCCCATAACCGGCAGCGCACCCTGATTGAGTCCGAATACCGGCATAAAGACGAAGGTCTGCAGCTTGAAATACACACCGAGTACGTTGACCGCCGTCTGCGAGAAGGCAATCAAAATGCCGTTCATGCCCGCCGTCATAACCGAAACCACGCTCTGCATGACGATGCCCGGCAGGCCGACACGGTAAATGTCCTTGATCGTCTGTCCGCGCCACTTGAACTCGCGCATGTTGACATTCAGCACCTTCTGTTGACGGAACACGCCCCACAGACCAAGCGCCATGCCGAAGATCTGGCCGATAACGGTCGCGAGCGCCGCACCGCGGATGCCCATCTCCGGGAACGGGCCGATGCCGAAGATCATCAGCGGGTCAAGGATGATGTTGATGATGGCGCCGGTCAGGCCCTGACACATCGGGATGATCATGTTGCCGCCGGACTGCTGGATCTTCTCGCACATCATCGAGATCATAACAAAAATACTCATGCCGACCGCAAGGTGCGAATACTGGATAGCGTAAGCCGAAACCGCCTCGCTCGCACCGAATGCGCCGACGAATACACCCGAAAATCCCCAGCCGAGGATGAAGAATGCGATGCCGCCAACAACCGCCAGCGCAACGCCGTGCTCTGCCGCCGAGTCCGCGTGCTTCTGGCGCTTTTCACCCAGACGGCGCGCAATGAGTGAGTTTACGCCCACGCCTGTGCCGACACCGATCGCCACGACCAGCATCTGCAGCGGATATACGAGCGAAACCGCCGCCAGCGCATCCTGCGAATACTTGGCCACGAAGATACTGTCTACGATATTGTACAGCGCGTTGATGATCATGGAGATCATCGCCGGCAGTGCCATCGAAAAGATCAGCGGACCCATTTTGGCGGTGCCCATTTTATTCTGTTGTTCCAAAAATTTCAGCCTCCCAACGTAAAAGGAAGCCGCGTTAGGATTTCTAACGCAGCTCCATACTCTCTTTCCTATATATAATAGGACATGATGCGTTATATTGCAAGTGTTTTTTACAATTTATCCGCAAGTTCGGCAAAGGAATGCTCGACGAACACATCGCTCACCTGCCGGAGCGTGTCTTCGCCCTCCGCGTAGGCGGGCTCTGCCATGCCGCAGAGCGCAAAACCGGCTTTTTTCGCCGTTACGCCCGCATACGGCGCATCCTCGAACACCATGCACTCCTCTGCCGTCAGACCGAGACGCTTTGCGGCTTCGAGATAGATGTCCGGCTCGTACTTGGGCACGCCTACGTCCTCGATGGTGAGCATGAACTCGAAATATTTCATCATGTCGCGGTCGATGAGCGCCTTCTCCGCGTGGCGGCGTGCCGTCAGCGTAGCGATCGCCATTTTGACGCCGCGTGCGCGCAGACCTTCGAGAAAGTCGATCACGCCGTCCTTCGGCCGGGCAATCGTCTCGTAGCGCGAGGTGATCATCTCGTCCATGCCGTCGAGCATCTGCTGCTGGGTCAGCGGCAGGTTCGGATAGCGTTTCAGAAAATACTCCGCGACCTGCGGCTGGGAAAAGCCCTCGCATACCGCGTAGTCCGCGTCTGTGATGTGAACGTCGAACTGCGCAAGGTAGCGCTGTGTCAGTCGTTTCCAGACCGGCATGGAGTCCAAAAGCGTGCCGTCCATGTCGAAAATTGCACCTTTGAAATTCTGCATTGGTTTTGTTCCTTTCGAAGGATAAGATGTAGGGCGGGACACTCCAGAGTGGCTTCTCTTGCCTTTCGGGCAATTCACCTTCTGAGGTCACCCCGCTCTACAATTCAGCTTAGTGTGATTATTTGGTTTTTCGGTCGATATATCTCGGCTGGAGCTTGGAATAGACGATCTTCTGCTCACTGTACAGGCCGTAGTAGCCGGAGAGCATATACGAGATGGCGATGACCAGCGCGAACAGCGAAAGGCTCTGACCGCCGAACAGCTCATACGCCAACAGGATGGATGTGAGCGGCGAATTTGTCACGCCGCAGAACACAGCCGTCATGCCGAGACCGGCCGCAAAGGACGGCGCCAGACCGAAAAATCCGCCGTAGGCGGCGCCGAAGGTCGCACCGATGAACAGCACGGGCACGATCTCACCGCCTTTATAGCCGACGCCAATGGTAATCGCCGTCAGCACCAGCTTGAGGAAAAACGCCTCGTAGGCCGCATGACCGGCAATCGCGCGTTCAATGACCTGCATGCCTGCACCGTTGTAGTCTCGGGTGCCGAGCAGCAGGCTGATGAGCACAACGACAGCACCGCCGACCGCGATGCACGCGTACTGATTCGGCAGAAAATGCTTGAACAGATGGCCGATTTTATGGAAGATGATGCACACGAGCGCACTCAGTCCGGCGCAGACCACGCCGAACGCCACCAGCTTTACAATGAGCAGCACATCTGTATTTCCCGGCACACCGGAGAGCGTAAACGCGGTCGTGCCGCCGCCAAGCTGCAGCGCTACCTGATGCGCGATCACGCTCGCAAGGATGGACGGAAACAGCGCCGCGTAGTACATCACGCCCACGCTGATAACCTCCATTGCGAACACGCTCGCCGCAAGCGGCGTGCCGAACAGCGCCGAAAAGCACGCTGCCATGCCGCACATGGTGATTGTGCGGGAATCCTTGTCGTCCAGGTGCATCAGATGTCCGATATTGCCCGAAATCGCACCGCCGAGCTGCAGCGCCGCACCTTCTCGTCCGGCAGAGCCGCCGCACAGATGGGTCAGCACCGAGGTGATGAAGATGCTCGGCGCAAGCCGCAGCCGTACCGGATGATCCTGCCGCACCGAGGTCAGGATAAAGTTAGTGCCGCGCTCAAGCGGCATATCCATTTTACTGTACCAGAACGCAATGAAAACACCGACCAGCGGCAGAAAATACAGTGTCCAGCTCTGCTCCTGCCGGGTTTCGGTCGCCCATTCAAGCGCGTGCTCAAACGCCGCGCCGACCGCGCCGACGACCACGCCGATGATTACCGCAAACAGGCACCATCTCACAAAAATGCTGATATTATGCCGCACGCGATACCACGAGCCGTACAGCTGCCGCAGCAGACGGCGTCCCGGCTTGTTATTCTGAGGCATAGCGCCCCTCCCCCTTCATGCAATCTCATTTCCGATAAGAATTGCCCCGCAGAGATAACCTGTGGGGCAATTTGTGAGTAAACTATGCTTATTTGCTCGTAGATGAGGTTTCCTTGAGCACAACATCGTGTGCGCCGCCCTCGACGATCGAGGTTGCGGATACCAGCGTGATCTTTGCCTTCTTCTGGAACTCCGGAATGGACAGAGAGCCGCAGTTGCACATGGTGGAACGTACCTTGCTCAGGGTCAGGCCGAGGTTGTCCTTCAGCGAGCCTGCGTACGGAACGTAGGAGTCAACGCCTTCCTCGAAGGACAGCTTCTTGTCGCCGCCCATGTCGTAGCGCTGCCAGTTGCGGGCACGGGCAGAACCCTCGCCCCAGTATTCCTTCATGTAGCTGCCGTTGATGTTGACCTTGTTCGTCGGGGACTCGTCAAAACGAGAGAAGTAGCGGCCGAGCATGAGGAAGTCAGCGCCCATAGCCAGCGCCAGCGTGCAGTGATAATCGTGAACGATACCGCCGTCCGAGCAGATCGGAATGTAGATGCCGGTCTCCTCGAAATACTCGTCACGAGCGGCTGCAACCTCGATCAGAGCGGTAGCCTGACCGCGGCCGATGCCCTTCTGCTCACGGGTGATGCAGATGGAGCCGCCGCCGATGCCGACCTTGATGAAGTCCGCGCCGGCCTCAGCGAGGAAACGGAAGCCCTCACGGTCAACAACGTTGCCCGCGCCGACCTTTACACTGTCGCCGTACTTTGCGCGTACCCAGGACAGGGTGCGGCTCTGCCACTCGGAGAAGCCCTCGGAGGAGTCAATGCAGAGAACGTCTGCGCCCGCCTCAACCAGTGCCGGAACACGCTCTGCGTAGTCGCGGGTGTTGATGCCTGCGCCGACTACATAACGCTTGTGCTCATCGAGCAGCTCAAGAGAGTTTGCCTTGTGGCTGTCGTAGTCCTTGCGGAATACCATATAAACAAGGTGCTGCTTGTCGTCTACCAGCGGCAGAGAGTTCAGCTTGTTGTCCCAGATGATGTCGTTTGCGATCTTGAGGCTGGTATCTGCCGGAGCGGTGATCAGCTTGTCAAACGGAGTCATAAACTCCTCAACCTTAACGCTGCGCTCCATGCGGGAAACGCGGTAGTCGCGGCTGGTGACAATGCCGAGCAGCTTGCCGTTAGCGGTGCCGTCATCGGTAACAGCCATGGTGGAGTGACCGGTGCGCTCCTTCAGCTTGAGAACCTCCTCAAGGGTGGTGTCCGGCTTTACGTTGGAGTCGGATACGATGAAGCCTGCCTTGTAGCTCTTTACGCGGGAAACCATGGCAGCCTCGCTCTCGATCGACTGCGAACCGAAGATAAAGGAGATACCGCCCTCCTGCGCCAGTGCGATCGCCATACGATCATCCGATACCGCCTGCATGATTGCAGAAACCATCGGAATGTTGGCATACAGCGCGGATTCCTCGCCCTTTTTGTACTTAACGATTGGTGTGCGCAGGCTTACATTCGCCGGCATGCACTCCGCAGAGGAATACCCCGGTACCAGCAGATATTCGTTAAAGGTATGCGAAGGTTCACTGAAATAATACGCCATTTCGTCGTTCTCCTTTTCTCCAAATAGGTCGTTTTTGATAGTTAAGTTTATTATATCCTTTTTGCCCTGTAAAGTAAAGCGGGCATATGACGGTTTTTCACGATTTTTGCCGCATGCGTGTTATGCAATCCGTGCAATAAACTGTCGCGAAACTACAGTTTCGCCGACAAGCAGGAACGGACCGTGGGCCGTTCCA